>OIWP01000754.1_pt1 | contig 46467 bp, 41 predicted proteins | sample 1587661 | NCBI WGS metagenome assembly OIWP01 (sample SAMEA3888899, study PRJEB22519) | human gut metagenome | biome: human gut; feature: human-associated habitat; material: faeces | place: Denmark | collected 2010 | reverse complement strand
TTTATAAGGCTTTCAGGGCCTTTAAATACTTAAATTCAGACTTATTAAAATAATATAATGAAAACTTAAGTTAATGGATTATTTACCTACCTGAGCTGCAACTTCTGCTGCGAAGTCATCCTGACGTTTTTCGATACCTTCGCCAGTTTCGAAACGAACGAAACCTTTGATTGCAATCTTAGCGCCGTTTGCTTTAGCAACTTCTTCTACGTATTTAGCAACAGTCTGTTTTCCATCTTCTGCTTTAACGTAAACCTGATCAAGAAGGCAGATCTCTTTGAGTTCTTTCTTGATACGTCCAGTGATCATACCCTGGATAACCTTCTCCGGTTTCTGGGATTCTTTCGGATCGTTCTGAATCTGAGCAAGAAGGATTTCTTTTTCATGCTCGATATATTCAGCACTTACTTCACTGTCGCTTGTGTACTGCGGTTTCAGAGCTGCAATCTGCATTGCTACGTTTCTAGCCATTTCTTTCACTGCATCATTAACAACATCTGTTTCAACGTCTACAAGAACGCCGATTTTTCCACCCATATGTGTGTAAGAAGCAACGAATCCGTTTTCTTCTTTCACCTGAGCAAATCTTCTGATGTGCATGTTCTCACCGATAACTGCGATCTGAGCTGCAAGAGCTTCGTTTACAGTCTTGGTTGTATCAAGTGCCCATGGCTCTGCAAGGAAAGCATCGATGTCAGCTGCGGAAGTTGTAAGTGCCTGTGCTGCAACATCTGCAACATAGCTCTGGAATTTTTCATTCTTAGCAACGAAGTCTGTCTCAGAGTTAACTTCTACAACAACTGCGTTCTTCTCATCATCAGCAACAAGAGTCTTGCAAAGACCTTCTGCTGCAACACGGCTTGCTTTTTTCTGAGCTGTAGCAAGACCTTTTTCACGCAGGAATTCTACTGCTTTGTCCATATCGCCATCTGTAGCTGTAAGAGCTTTCTTACAATCCATCATTCCGGCACCGGTCATTTCTCTTAATTCTTTTACCTGAGCTGCTGTAATAGCCATTGTATTTTCCTCCTGGAATTATTAAATTAATTATTCCTCTGTAGCTTCTTCAACTTCTGCTTCTTCAGCTTCTGTTGTTCCCTGATTTGCTTCGATAACAGCGTCTGCCATTTTTGAAACGATCAGTTTTACGGCACGAATAGCATCATCGTTACCCGGGATTACATAATCCAGTTCTTCCGGATCACAGTTAGTATCGCAGATACCGATAAGCGGAATACCTAATGTATGAGCTTCCTGAACACAGATTCTTTCTTTCTTAGGGTCAACGATGAAGATTGCGTCTGGGAGACGTTTCATTTCTTTGATACCGCCAAGGTTTTTCTGCAGTTTAGCAAGTTCTTTTCTTAATTCAATAACTTCTTTCTTTGGAAGTACTTCGAAAGTTCCGTCAGCTTCCATAGCTTCGATCTGTTTCAGTCTTGCAATACGGCTCTGGATTGTCTTGAAGTTTGTAAGCATACCACCAAGCCATCTTTCGTTTACATAGAACTGTCCGCAACGCTCTGCTTCTGCTTTGATAGCATCCTGAGCCTGTTTCTTAGTACCAACGAAAAGGATGTTTCCGCCGTTAGCTACGATATCAGCTACTGCATTGTATGCATCGTCAACCATGCCTACAGACTGCTGAAGGTCGATGATATAGATTCCGTTTCTTTCTGTGTAGATGTACGGAGCCATTTTAGGGTTCCATCTTCTTGTCTGATGTCCGAAATGAACACCTGCTTCCAAAAGCTGTTTCATTGAAATAACGCTCATGATTTGTTCTCCTTTTTGGTTAAATTCTTCCGTACAGATCATTTTCTATCCGGACCCAACCTCACACCGTAAGGGCACCATCCATCGGAATCTCTGTACGTGATTTTTATTTGTGCGGTTTTGCGCACATTGCAACTTCTAGAGTATAGCATAAGAAAACCCTCTGTGTAAAGAGGGTTTTGAGAGTTTTTGTTAACTTTTTCGCAGGCTTTTTAATTCCTCATCTGTCAAGGCGCGATACTCCCCTTTTCTCAAATCGTCAGGCAAGGTGAGGGAGCCCATGGTGATTCTTTTGAGGTAGATAACGGGGGTTTCGACTGCTGCCATCATGCGTTTCACCTGGTGGAATTTTCCTTCATGGATTGTCAGATGCAGTTCTGTATAGACTTCCGGGAGGTTTTCTCTGCGGACGCGCCCTGGTTCTGGTTCACCTGCACCTTCCCAGCTTCCGCCAACGATTTCTACCTTAGCCGGCATCGTCAGTTTTTTTTCGCCGATATCCACACCATTTTCCAGTTTCTTGATCTTTTCCACTGTAAGCTTTCCTTCCACTCGGACAAAGTAGGTTTTATCCACATGTTTTCCCGGTGCAAGGAGTTCATGCGCCAGCATACCATCATCTGTGATAAGGAGCAGGCCTTCTGTATCTTTATCAAGTCTTCCTACCGGAAACAGACCCTTGCGATCAGATGGAACATATTCCATAACTGTTCGGTCATTACGATCTTCTGTTGCACTGACGCAGCCGGCTGGTTTATTCAGAAGATAATAGACAAATTCCGGTGCTGCACCTACTGTTTCACCTGAAAGTACAACGGTATCCTTCTCCGGATCAACCTTCAGTTCTGGTTTCTTCGCCGGAACTCCATTGACCTGAACCTGCCCCTTCTGTATAAACTTTTTCACTTCGCTTCTCGTACCCTTTCCTGCATCAGCAAGAAATTTATCCAGCCTTACTGCCTTTGCCATATCTACTCCTTATTCTGTCTCAGATGAATCTGCATCGCTGCTGCTTTCCAGATAGATTGAAGTTGGTTCATCTGCTCCACCTATAATTTCCTGTGATGCCAGATTTTCATCATCATCTATATATCGAGTTTCTTCATTCATTACCGGTGCATCCACCTGTATACTACTCTGTTTTATCCCAAGAGCTGTAATCTTTTCTTTTACGAAATCAGGCAGCTTTTCTGTCTTCAGTCCATATGTATTCACAGCCTCGCCTTTATCTGTAAACACAGATGTATAAATATTCTGATATATCTCTGAATCTTTGTCGACGTATCCATTGTATCTTACAGTCAATGCCTCTTTCAGAGCTTTTATTTCTTCTGGATTCTCATAGGTTACATCTTCCTGCTGTCCATTCTCATCATTAAAATAGTTCAGCACAATCTTTTCAATATCCAGTTCCTCTACCGTCAGAGGATAACCTGTTTCCTTAAGAATTGCAAGAGTATTTTTAAATGAAGGATATATACCGACTATCCATTCTGCATACTGTACATCTGCATTCGTATTTCCTGGTATCATATTATTCACATCCTGTTTACGAGGAAGCTGATAGGCAAAATCAATTTTAACCTCAGGTACTTGCATAAAGTCTTCTGCTGTTGCAGCATCGACATCCTGCTTCATCGCTTCAAGGAGCTGTTTCATTTTATCCGAATCATTCTGGAAGATGCTGTATCCATTTCCGCCTGCATCATTCAGTCCAATATTTTTCAGATATTTCTGATCAAGATTAAGAAAACCAAATTTCTGTTCTTTCAAATTTTCTTCTTCATATAATCCTTTTACAAGAGCACTTAAATTCTCCGTCCCTATCCAGTATTTTCGGTAGATCTCTTTTCCAGATTTAAGTGTATATTTTATACTTGAATAAGAATAATATGTATAATCTCCATCGATTTCCTCACTTTTGGGATTGCCGGCAACGATATCCTGAAGAGCTTTATAAGTCTGGTCACCTATACCATTTTTACCGGTAAATGCCATTGCAGGTTCTGCCCAGTTATTTGCATCTGTTATTTCATAGTCTCCATCTTTGGTCTTTTGAACATTCTCATAGTAGTCCTGATCAAAAGACATCATGTTGAGATTCACGGATGCAATATCTTCCTGTTTTGGAATATAGCTGTCAAAATGCAGCAGGTCTTTCTGAAAAATAAGCGCACAAGCCGCTACAAGTAGTCCTGCAATTAGCAACTGTGATTTTTTCGCGAAAAATCCCTGGAAGCTCATCTGATATATTGTTTCTAACAGTCCGTGTATTATGACTGTTCCAAGTATCATTCCGAAAATCCACCAGAGGATTCTGGCTTTTCCGGTAGTGAGCGGATAGAATATCCAACCGACTGCAAGACCTCCCGGAATCACGACCATGAATCTCACTACGATTGAGATCCACGGATAAACCATTGATTTTCCAGCCGATTCTGATGGTCTTTTCTTATATGCAATCCATGCCAGGACTCCAAATACAACACCAAGAACAATAACTGCTGCAAGTAATTTTCCTGCCTTTCCTTCCGCATAAGCACTGACCATATCAAGAATCAACGTTCCCGGAGATGCAGAGTGCAGAAGCGTATGAAATCCACCATACTGATATTCTGAGAAGAAGGTATGCCAAAATGACTGTCCATAGGCTACAAGGATCAGACTGAGTACAATACCATACAGGTACATTCCACCCAGACACAGAATACCCATCAGCATATTTCCCGTCACACTGATTATAAGCACAATGCTGAAATAGATCACCAGGTAGATGATAAGATGCAGGAAAAGCATCCTGACTGCCATCCCCATAATATTCAGGCTGAAAAATCCTCGCGCTGCTCCAATGCAGATCATCAGAAATTCTGTAACGATATATGGTATCAGATAATATACCAATCCTGAAAATATTCTTTCCAGAAACATTTCTGATCTTTTCATCGGAAGTCCATGATAATAATCTGTTTTTTTGCCAGAATACAGGTAAATAAATCCATTCACACTGTTTATGAAAGCTGCTATTGATACAATGATCAGGCCTGACAGTACAAAACCATCCTTCCACAAATTGTTATACAAAATCTGCCTTTGCAAAGCTGAATATTTCAGATCACTCCAGGAACTCAGCTTCACCATACCAGTCACCGGAAATGCCAGAAGAAATCCGAGTGCTATAAATGCCGGTATCCATATCTGACCTTTAGAAATCGTCTTTATATATTTAGAAGAAAATATTCTGGATTTCATAACCAGCCACCTCCGTTTCACTGATAAATATTTCTTCCAGAGTCAGCGGAAGCACTTCACTGAACAATGGATTCTTCTCCTGTATCTTTGCCATGATTTCTGACCGCGTACCTCTTGCTGTAAACAATACAAGTGATCCCTGATGATCGATCTTTAATATGTCAAGTTCTTTTTTCAATTCCTCTTCCTGTTTCCTGTCTGTCAAAACACACTGTACTTTATGAATATAGAATTTCATATCTTCCAGGTCTTTACTCAAAAGCATGCCTCCTTTATGCAAAAGTCCCACATGGTCACAGATGTCTTCCAGTTCTCTCAAATTGTGTGAAGCCAGAACCGGAGTAAAATCTCTGCTCATGATTTCTGCTGCAAGCAGACTCTTAACCCCCTGACGTACTACCGGATCTAATCCGTCAAATGTTTCATCACAGAGAAGATATTTTGTCCCTGCACTGATTCCAAGAAGTACCATCAACTGTTTTTTCATACCCTTAGAAAAGCTGCCGACTTTTCTTCTTTCATCAAGCTGGAACTGATTCATCAGTTTTGCAAATCTCTGCTTCTCAAATTTCGGATAATGCAGCTGGTAGAACGCAGCCATATCCAACGCTGTATAGTTTGTCGGAAAATAGCAATCATCAGATATGTAGAAAACCTGTTCTTTTGCCTTTTCATTATCAAATACTGCCATATCATCAATCTTTATTTCACCCTCATCAGGTTTCAGAATTCCTGCAATCATACGAAGAAGTGTACTCTTCCCTGCACCGTTGCTTCCAACCAGACCGAAGACCTCTCTTTCCCCGATTTCCAGCGAAACCTTACTGACTGCCATAAGCGTCCCAAATGCTTTGCTGCATCCCCTTATCTCTATCATCTCTGTTCCTCCTCATACCCTTTCTGAACCAATGTCATCAGTTCTTCTTCTGTCATACCTGTGTTGATTCCACGTCTGACAAGTTCCAGAAATTCTTTTCGAAAATCTTCTTTGCTTTTTTCCTGAATCTGCTGCGTCTCTGCAACAAAATTCCCTTTGCCTTTTACCGGATAGATCAGTCCCTCCTGCTCCAGTGTCATATAAGCTCTCTGAATCGTATTCGGGTTGATAGATAATTCCATTGCCAGCTGCCGGACAGAAGGAAGTCTGGAACCGGCCGGCAATGCTCCCTGATAGATCAGCGTCCTGAACTTTTCAGTTATCTGTTCATATATCGGACGTCTGTCCTGATAATCTAGTATTATCATTGTCCCTCCTTTCTGCTGTAAATCATTTTTTCGCATGTGTATTCAGTGTATTAATTGTTTTAATACACTTATGATATCATATATTCCCCTTAAGAGCAATCTTTCTAATTATAAAATCTTTCTAAACCCCGAAATCTAATTACCATTATTTCTTTATATAAAAAAGCTCCCAGATTTTATTTCATCTGAAAGCTTTTCATTTGTATCATAATTTTTACTTTTCTCTGCTATATAACTCGTTTTGATCTTCCCTGTACTCTTTTTGTAAAATAAAAACAGCCCAAAATCATTACCATCAGTAAGATCAGGAATAATATCATGATTGCAGCCGGATTCCTGGCAATGATCCATGTATACAAATCCGGCGATATCAGTGACCAGATATTAGCCCCCATATGCAATAGCACACTGCTCCACAGACATCCACTGATATCCAGAATATATGCAAACACTATTCCAAGAAGGCTCGCATAAACAGCCTGTACCAGATTTCCATGATAGATTCCAAAAATCAGGCCAGAAATTACAGCAGCTGCTCCCATTCGCATATAATCCCGAAGTCTCAGATAGATCAGCCAGCGAAAAACAATTTCCTCTGCAAGCGGTGCTATGATTCCCATAGATAAGATCAGGAACCACATTTGTTTTCCTTCCATCAGCTGGTCCATAGATTCCTGATATTCCTGATAATTCAAAACCGACTGCAGTATTCCCACAAGCATATTGGCAAACTGAGAAAATGCCGCTCCCATTCCAAGCAACAGTAACATTTCCGGAATTTTCAACTGCCATGGTTTTTGCGAAGTTACAAGTCCGCCAATTTTTCTCGCTGCACGGTCTCTGCTGTAAAACCACAGACAGGGAATCATAGCAAGTAATCCAGTCAGCCCTGTAAAAAGAATTGCATTTTGATAATAAGCATCCATTCCCCCGCCAGATTTCATGATCAGCCACAGACCTGCGTAGCCAACGATCTGTGAAATCAAAAAATGAATCCCACAGGGATATGCTACTCTCCAGATCTGTCTGACATGGCTTTGTCTGCGTCGAGGGCTCAGACGAAAAAATCCAGGATCTCTTCAGCTGATGCCACGATCTGCAATGGCTGGGAGGCCGCAAGTTCTTCTTTTGTCCCATAGCCATAAGAAACAGCCACACAATCAAGTCCTGCCTTTCTGGCTCCAAGAACATCGTGCTCTTTATCCCCCACCATGATCACCTGCTCGCGGTGATGATCTAATCCAAGGCGTTTCAAGGTTTCTTCAATCACCTCTGTCTTATTTGTTCTGGCTCCATTCATTTCACTGCCCACAATTTCGTCAAAATATTCCGTCAAATTAAAATAATCTAAAATCTGTTTCACATAATATTCCGGTTTGGAAGATGCAACTGCCAGAAGGTATTTCTTTCTCCTTAATTCCTGAAGCATCTTTTCCACCCCCGGGTATGGACGATTCTCAAATATTCCAGTTGCAGAATAACGCTCTCTGTAATATTCCACTGCTTTGCGCGCAGTTGCTTCATCCATATCTACATATTTCATAAACTGCTCCATCAGCGGTGGTCCGATAAACACTTTCAGTTTTTCAAGATCCGACTCTGGTCTGCCAAGCTTTTCAAGCGCATACTGCACGCATTTTGTGATTCCCTCACCTGACTCTGTCAGCGTTCCATCCAGATCAAATAAGATTGCTTTATACATAATTCCTCCGATTTTTTACAGATAATTATTCTTTTGTATCAAAAAAATTCGTCTAAAAAACATTATAGGTCAGTATAACATTCTTTTTCTCTCCCGTCCACGTAAAATCTGCCGGTATCATAGCTGCAATCTCCAGCAGATTTATGTCATTGACAAGGTCATGTACTCTGACTATTTCTCCCTCTGTATCCCAGTCTTTTTCCTGTCCGTTAACACGTACACTTACAATTTCTACCACTGCATTCTTCTTGATTCGAATTTCTGCATATTCTCCCTTTTCCAATTCCTGTCTCAAACATAAGAGTTTCATTTTTCGCAGACATTCTGCAGGCGGCAGACGGTACTCTTCTTTGTACTCCGTTACTGTTTCCACCTCTTCTTTCGGAACTTCTGTAAATACCGGTATTGAAGTTGCTGTTGGCGCAGGAACCGGAGTTGGAGTCACAGTCGGTACCCATGTCGGACTCGTTTCTGCCGGAAGCGATACTACCGTGTTCTCAGACTCGATGATTCTGTCTTCATCCATGATCGAACTACTTTCATTTTCGTTCTCTCCTCTATACCTTTCCGTATATTCCGTTACAGAAGAACGGGCTTTTTCAGTTGTTGTGGAACTTTCCCGTGCATTCCAATTCTGTACAGGCACTTGTTCATACTCCTCATTATATGAGGATACCGTTCCTGAAGTATTTTGTTCTGATTCCTGTCCATCATTTCGTGCTTCATCTACATAAGTATTACTGTCATTCTGTTCTGGTGTATTGCATACCGGCTCATCCTCCCATTCTTCTCCGGTTCCTTCATATTCACCGATCCCTGTTGAAACCTCAAACCCACCAAACTCAGCTGCATATGCAGCTGAACAACTTCCATACACTGCCATTATCAGTAAACTAAAAAGCACCTTCCAAAAAAGATTGTTTCGTCCTTCCAAGAATAATTCCTGCCTCCTTCTTCCATTCCTGCCATTCTTCAGCAAATGCATCTGCTATCTGCATTCTTTTTTCTTCTGCCCTGTTTTTCCACTGTCTGTATACTGCTCTGCTTTCCTGATACCTGCCCTGTCTGCACAAAAATAATCCATATTCCAGATAGCCCTTACTATACTCCGGCTCATATGTTAGCAATTGCCGATAGTAGATTTCTGCATGATCTGCTTTGTCTGCCAGCTGTCCGTTCCACGCAAGCAGTTCCAGAATTCGGATCTGATCCTGTGTCTTCTGATAAACTTTTTGCAAATTCTGCAGCTCTTTTTCTATGTGAACATGCATTTTTTCTTTCCATATTGCAGAACCAGATTGATATTCCATAGTAAAATACTGTGCGGTCACCGGTGTCAGCATCTGCGACAGCTCTGGCAGTTTTTCTCTATCTAATCCTGAACTCAGAACAGCCACAAACACCACCAAAGCTACCGCCAGCGGGAAAAGTACAGCTTTCAGCTGCAAATTCAGCGGATGAATTTTACATAATTCATTTCTTGCCTCCGCGGTACCCTGCCAGCGCTTCTCCGGCTCTGTACGGCAACATCTGAAAATAAATTTCCCCAAAGCAGGACATTTCAAAAAATACCGGAATTTCTTTTTGCCGCAAAGCACTTCCATTGTTTTTCCAAGTGCATAAAAATCGCTGGCTGCACTTATCTTTCCTTGCAGCTGTTCAGGGGCAGCATATCCTCTTGTTCCCTTTGTTTCTTTATAAGAAGCACTATATGAAAAAACCGCACTTCCAAAATCTACCAGATAAAGGCGTTTCTGATCTGTCATCATTATATTTGCCGGCTTCAGATCCCCATAAAAAACTGCCGGTTTCCTGGAATGAAAATATTCCAGTACCTGCAAGGTCACATCACCTATGCACAGTATCTCCTCTATGGAAAAAACATATCCTTCCTGCATATACTCTTCCAGAGATCTGCCATGTATATATTCCATGATGATGTAACAAAAGTTACCCCTCTCTGTGTAATCAATCATCTTTGGCAGATAGGGATGTTCAAGAAGTCTGAGCAGTCCGGCCTCTCTTCTGCTGCTGGCAGGCAGCTCTTTTACCGCACGAAAAATGCCAAGTTCCAGATCACGTGCCAGATACATGGAACCTTCACCGCCTCTGCCAATCTGCTCGACAATACAATAGCGGCCTTTCAGTATGATTCCTGTTAGATCGATATTGATCGCTCCTTTCACTGATTTTTATAAATATCTGTATGGAAAAATGTTGGGAACTCCAACTTATAGAATTTTGAGATGAAATAAGTATAGCATAAAAAAGAATGAGAAATAATAAATTTTTTCTAAAAAAATCTCACCTTCCAAAACGGGAGGTGAGACTTTAATTTCAATCACATACGATCCGGTGCTGAGAACCCAAGAAGGTCGATGCTTGTTTCAAGTATATCTTTTGTAAGACCGAGAAGTTTCAGGAAGGATTCTTTCTGTGCCTGGTTTTCTTCGCTGAGAATCTTAGTCTCATGGTAAAAACTGTTGAATGCATTGGATACTTCATAAATGTATGCACAGATCTTATGCGGTGCTTTTTCTTCGAAAGCATTCTCAATGGTACTTCCGAATTTTGTCAGCTCCAACATAAGGTTCTTCTGGCTTGCATTGACAGCCGGAAGGATTTCTCCTGCTTCAAGGTTTCCACCTTCTTCTTTATAACGATTGAGAATGGATTTGATACGAACGATCGTATACAGGATATACGGACCTGTATTTCCTTCGAAGGAAGTGAAACGATCAATGTCAAACACATAATCTTTGGTTGCCTGATTGGACAGGTCACCATATTTGATTGCAGAAAGTCCTACAATCTCCGCTGTTTCTTTTGCATCCTGATCTTTGACACTTCTGTTCTCGACAATCTTATGGAACATCTCTTCGTCAATATCTGCGATGAGATTTTCCAGACGCATAACACCGCCCTCTCTTGTTTTGAACGGTTTTCCGTCTTTTCCATTCATGGTACCAAATCCAAGGAAAGAAAGTTTCGTCTCCGGTTTTACAAGTCCGGTCTTTCTTGCACAGCGGAATACCTGAATGAAATGAAGTTCCTGACGCTTGTCTACTACATAAAGAATTTCATCCGGATCAAAGAGTTTGACACGCTCTACGATCGTTGCAAGATCTGTTGTGGTATACAGAGAAGCTCCGTCTGATTTCAACAACATACATGGCGGAATTTCTTTGGTATCAGATTCTTCTTTGACATCTACTACCAGTGCTCCCTGATCTTCATATGCAAATCCCTGGTCTTTCATTTTCTGAACCATATCCGGAATATACGGCTGTGCATCAGATTCCTTTTTCCACAGATCAAAGGAAACATTCAGGTTTGCATAGTTTCTCTTGAGGTCTGTAACAGAAACCTGCATGATGTGATTCCAGAGAGCCATATATCCAGGTTTACCCTGCTGAAGCTGATGTGTTGCTTCAAGAGCTTCATTACGGTATTCTTCGTCTTCTTTGGATTTACCACTTGCACATGGATAGATTTCCTCCAGTTCGCTGATGGTAAACGGTGCTTCCTTCGGATATTCTCCTTCGTAAGTATCGTCAAAATAAACCAGTTCCGGCTTGCGGTGTTTCAGTTCTGTAATGATCAGCCCCATCTGCAGTCCCCAGTCTCCAAGATGTACATCACCGATCACTTTGTGTCCGACAAAACGTCCGATACGTTTGATACTCTCCCCAATGATCGCAGAACGAAGATGACCTACATGAAGTGGTTTTGCAACATTCGGTCCGCCGTAGTCGATAATGATTGTCTTCGGTTTCTCAGCTGTTTTTACAGAATATTTCTCATCTGCTGCCATTTTCTTCAGGTAATCAGCAAGAAATTCTTCTTTAACCTGCAGATTGATAAATCCCGGCTTCACAACTTCTGCCATCGCAAAGATCTGACTGTCCTTCAGATGTTCAACTACATCATCTGCGATCATAAATGGTGCTTTCTTATATGCTTTGGCTCCTGCCATGGCTCCATTGCACTGAAATTCACATAAATCCGGTCTGTTGGAAACGGTAACTTTACCGTATTCCGGATTGTATCCGGCTTTTTCAAAAGCAGAAGCAAGTTCTTCTGCCATTAATTCCATAAGTTTTTTCATTTTTCTGACTCCTTATTTTATACAGTTACTTTCTTTGCGCATGCAACAGCAAGTGCTCCATGTCCGATATGGCATGCAACGCTTAAAGAAAGTGGATCCATATGGATATCTATTCCAGGAAATGCTGCCTGAACTTCTTTTTTGAATTCCTCGGCCTCTTCTTTGTTTCCTGCATAGGCCATCTGCAGACACATCTCACCGGATTCTACATATTTCTTAAAACGTGTATCCCAGTCTTCCTGCATTGCTTTCATCATAACTCTCTTTGCCTGCTTCTTACCTCGCACTTTTGCATATGCATCAAGCTTCTCTCCCTGGATCTGAAGAACAGGTTTCAGATTCAGAACCGTTCCGATCGCAGCTGCAGCCGGAGTGATTCTTCCACCTTTTTTCAGATATTTCAAAGTTTCCAGAGTAATATAGATACTTGACTCCATCTTCTCTTCTTCCAGTTTTTCTTTAATCTCTGCCGCACTCTTTCCTGCATCTCTTAATGTCATTGCATCAAGTACTGACTGACGCTGCGTAACTGAGATTCTCTGGTTATTAACAACCTGCACTCTGCCATCGTAATCTCTGGCAAGCATGGTAGCTGTATCACAGGACGCACTCAGTCCACTGGACATCGGAATATGTACAATCTCATCATACTCTTCCAGCAGATTATCCCATAAACCACATACTTCAGCCGGACTCGGCTGTGAAGTAGATATGGATTCATCATTTTTCAGACGTTCATAAAAATCTTCCTGTGAAAGAGTGATTCCTTCCAGATACATCACATCGTTAATATAAAAAGGCATAGGCAGAACAGAGATTCCCAGTTTTCTTCCTTCATCCTGCGTAATACCACTGTTACTGTCTGTTACAATTGCAATTTTTCTCATACTGCATCTCCTCATGTATTTTACTTCATATCTGAATCATTGCATATTGATTATAGTCTAACACATTTTTTTCTCCATCTCAATTAAAATATCAAAAATGCCCCTCATAACAGAAAAAGAGATTGGAGTCTGTCTCTGATCAACAAACTCCAACCTCTGTCATTCACTTCTAAGTGCATCAATCGGATTTAAATCGGCAGCCTTGACTGACGGAAGTAATCCAAAGATCACGCCAATCAATGTGGAAAAAAGAACGGAACCAATGATCGCCGGTATACTGATAGCTGTCGGAGCCCCCGACAGTTCCGATACCACTTTGGAAAGTGCAATTCCAACAATAACTCCGATCACTCCTCCAATGCTTGTCAGCATGGAGGCTTCTGTCAAAAACTGAAACAGAATCACTTTCTTTCGTGCACCGATTGCTTTTTTCAGACCAATTTCACTGGTTCGTTCAGTGACGGATACCAACATGATATTCATAACGCCGATACCTCCGACCAACAATGAAATACTTGCAATCCAGATCAGCTGTGTATTGGTGCTCTCACTGAGTTTCTGCAAGTTCTTGACCTGCTGCATTACATCATCCGCTTTATATTTGTACTTGGATGTATTGGTGTTGATTCCCTGATTCATAATATCCGCTGCTGCATTTCCGGCGGAACTCATATTATCCGTTGAATCTGCTCGGATCACGGCATTCTCAGGTTCATCAAACTTAAATGCCATGGGCCAGCATTTATTCGGAATCATGACTGTTCCCATGATCATCTGATAATATTGATTGTACTCATCAATGGTTTTGATATTTGGCTGATAATCATCATTCTGTTCTACCACACCAATAACGGTAAACGGTTCGGATCCAATCTCTATTGTTTTTCCAACAGGATCTTTTCCTGCAAAGAGATTATCTGCCGCATTGCTGTCTACCAGTACAACCTTTCGCATCTCATCATAATCCTTCTGTATAAAACCACGGCCGGATCTTACCATATATCCACAGGTATCCAGATAATTCATATCAATTCCATAAATACTTCCACCCTGAAAACTGGTATTTTCATAATATACGCTGCTGGTATATGTACGGCTGTAAAAGAATGTCGCATTCTCCACATGATCCAGATTCATAACATCTTCTTTCTGCTGATCTGAGAGAAGCGGCGGTTCCGTACCATCGGTCATTCCATACTCCGGATCATAATCACTGTCACCATAATTCAGACTCACAGAAACTGTATTATTTCCCGCACCGATCAGGTCTTCTTTGATCTGTTCACTTGTTCCCTTGATCGTAGACACGATCGCAATGATCGATGCAATACCAATAATGATACCCAGCATAGTCAGAAAAGATCGCATTTTATGAGACCAGATTCCCTGAATGGATATCCTCATATTTTCAAGCATAAAATACCACCTTTCTAATATCCATAGATCTCACTGGAAGAAACTTCCTTGGTCTTTGCACCTTCTTTTACCGTGTCACCATACGGAAAAGCAATCTTATCATCTCTGGTGATTCCACCGGTTATCAGTACACTGTAGCCGCCATTTACATTACCACCTACGGTAAGCACCTGTTTCTTCAGAACTCCGTTGTCATCCTTGTATACATAACTGGCTCCATTTTCTGACCGTACAAATGCCCTGTCCAGAACAATTCCTTTGCTCTGTGTATTATTTGTCAGAGAAATCGTCAGCCAGTCTTCGTCCGATACTTTGACGGTTTTGTCCGGAATCGTTGCAATATATGTATAATAAGATACATTTGGATTTCCATTGCCGGAATAATTATCACCTGAAACCGGATACTCAGATACATCGATCACCTCTGCTTCAAAATCACCATTCTGACTTGAACAGTTCAGTATCGTACCTTCCTTAACCTGATCCAGCATCAGTTCACTGACTGTACCTTTTACGTAGTAACCTTCTTTGCTTTTGATCGTCATAAAAGAATTTCCATCAGATGCGCCAGTCACCGGATCGCCTACTTTTGCAACCGTTCCGTCCAGCTTGCTGTATATTACCTCTTTTTTTACTTTTTTCTCGAGTTTCTCAATATTCAGTTTACTTTCTCTGATGTCCAGTTTCAGGCTGTCAATCTTAGTCTGCTGAATCTTGATCGCCTCATCACGTGAGATAGATGCCGAACCACCATCATCTCCACCGCCGCCTCCGTCTCCGCCTCCATCAGCCGGTGGCTTCTCATAATGAGATGCCCCGTCCAGCGAAAACTCAACTTCAGAGTTATCGGTTACCATTTTTTCCAGCAGGCCTCCATCTACAAGATAATAGCCTGTGCAGGATTCTTTACGGTCCAGCAGATTTGTTATCGTATCATTTTGATGAAACTCCAGCTGATACCAGTATCCTTCTCTGCCAGGTTCCTTCGTACCATCAGCCTGAAAAGCAGCCATTTTATTCAAAAAGGATCCCTTCGCAACTACATAGCCTTTTGCAGAACTGCAGAGGAATACATATGGATCCTCCTCTGTACCTGTTCCGGTATAGGGTTCTGTATTTTCATCCAGAACCTGATAAAACATCGGACTTCCATCCGTCAGATCATCTGTTCCAGTATCCGGTTCTGTGTCAACAATCTCGATTTCGTCTGTGAAATCTCCATCGGCATTATCATCCGGTATATTCGTCGGCTCCGGACTGATCGTTACTGTGGTATCATTTCCTGTCGTATCCGGCTCTTCAAACTCAACCTTCACATCTGTACTACTGTTGTCTGATGAATCTGCATTTCCATCTGAACTGTTCTCTGAGCCGCTCTCTGTTCCCTGTGTTTGTGCAGCTGCACTTTCGGAATCCTCAACAGCAGTCTCTTCTGTATTTGCAGATTCTATATCTGTCTTCTCCACAGCAGCCGCCAGAACCGGCTGGATAATTGCAGCCAGATAATTGCCCTTCACACTTCCACCCGTCGAAGCAGTTTCATTACTGTCATCCATCGCACTGCTTGTATCTGTATCATCCGATGTGCTGCCGGAAGTATCCAGTGTCTCCCCATCACTTTCTTCTATCTTACCGCCGTTTTTCAGGCTGCTCAGCCTGTTAATCGCTTTATTCAGATCCTGTTCCTGCTGTTTTTGTTTCAGCTTGGCTATATTCAGTTCCATCTGAACAAGTGTCATATCAAAAGACATCAACTGATCCCCTTTTTTAACGGAATCCCCCTTTGATACATAGACCTCCTTAATGATCATATCTTTGTCTATGTTAACACTCTGCGTCGCACTGGTAACAATATTTCCATCAAGATTTGTATCATCCATGTAATACTGACCGGCCAGACTGTCAACGCTTACAACAGACACCGTTTTCTGATGAGACTTTTTATAATAGACTGCTCCGCCGGCAGATCCTCCTGCGACCAGAGCTGCGATCAGGATACCTATGATGATTTTTTTCTTCATGAACTACTTCACCTCTTTTTCCTTCAGCTCTCCATCGCGAATCATCACAACCCGCTTTGCATGTGCAGCAATGTCCGGATCATGAGTGATCATAAGGACTGTAACCCCTTCATCATTCAGCTTCTGGAAAAGCTCCATGACCTGAGCACCTGATTTACTGTCAAGTGCTCCTGTTGGTTCATCTGCCAGAAGGAGTTTGGGGTTATTTACGATTGCCCTGGCAATCGCAACTCGCTGCATCTGTCCACCGGAAAGCTGGTTCGGCTGAAAGTCTACACGATCAGCAAGTCCTACTCTTTCCAGTGCCTTCATTGCCCGCTCCCGTCTTTCTTTCTTCGGGACTTTGGCATAATTCAATGGAAGTTCTACGTTAGCAAGCGCAGACTGTCTTGGAAGAAGGTGGAAACTCTGAAATACAAATCCGATCTTATTAAGTCGGATATCTGACATATCATTTTCTGAACAGTTGAGAATGTCCTGTCCATCCAGAAAAAATTCCCCTTCTGTCGGCTTATCCAGGCATCCTATAATATTCATGAGTGTTGTTTTTCCTGATCCGGATGGTCCCATGATTGCCACATATTCTCCCTCTTCCATGGAAAAATTAACGTCCTTCAGAACCGGTACACTCATCTTTCCCTGCTGATAGTTCTTAAAGATTCCCTTTAATTCCAAAATCATTGTGCTTCCTCCGTATCCTCCTCTACCGGCATAAGATTATCATCCAGTATCTCACCTGAATCGGAACTTCCGTCTGTCATATCCATTGATTCATCCGTATATGTTTCATCCGATGAACTGTCATCCACAATGCTGTCATCAACTGCTTCCGGATCATCAACAACGGTTCCGTCATCGCTCATTTCATATTCACTGACGCCCTCTGTATCAGCCGTATCCGGAAGAGGATCTTCACTGAAGCTGCTATCATCCAGCGGCTGCATATCTATGTTGCCTGTATCCATTGCATCTTCTATATTGGTCGTCGTAGACATTCCCTCCTCAAGTATATCAGACGGATATGCTATACAGTCATCCTTGGAAAGACCATCTGCAATCTCATATTCTCCAAGTTCTTCATCATGCTGTCCCAGAATCACACTACGTTTCTCCAGTTTGCCCTTCTTATCTGCTGCCCACACATACGGACTGTCTGTATCTGCATCAACAATATAAACCTCACTTAACCAGATTCCTGTCTTTTGACTTTCCTGTCCTTCATCCATCTCAATATAAACATGCTGGCCAAGCATCAGCCCGTCTGATGAATCGAGATTTACATAAAACGGATAAGTACTGGTACTCGTCTGAGAATCACTGCTGTCCGTCATTCCGTAAAAAGAATTGTTATTATTGCCGGAAGATGCACTGTCCTTATCAACCGTTCCCATGGTCCCCTTCCAGGTCTGACTGTCATCCACACGAGATCGAATGATTACCGGTTCGCCCTCAACAATGCTGTTTACATTTAATTCATTGACTGTACCTTTTATACGGTAAGCACCTGTACTCAGGATTGTAATAAATGCATTGCTGCCCCCGCTGCTGCTATCATCAGACTGAGAAAAATCTCCTGAATCTGTATCATCCACGCTGCTGTTATCCTCTGTTGTCAGCTTCGATGTATCGATTTTCTGGATAACACCATCAATTGAACTCCGGACTTCTGTATTGCCGGTCGCACTTTGGAGTTTGTCAATCTCAGCCTGCTTGCTTTTCTGACTGTATTCATTTTTCTTGAGATTCATTTTGTTTGTCTCAATCTCAATCGTATAAGAAAGCTGATTATCCTGACTTGCTTTTTTCTTTTCCTTTTCAAGCGTGGCAATCCGCTCGTTCAGACTGCTTGCCTCATTTTTCAGGCGGTCAAGGTCAAGCTGTGCTTCTTCCAGGCTCTCCTGAATGCTGCTCAGATCATATTCAAACAAAAGCTGCCCTTTCTTGACCTGATCACCGGTCTTAACCTGGACTTCTTTTACTGTCCGTCCACTCTCCAGTTCTACAGAAACAGTCTCCTGAGGCTCAACTACTCCTGCATAGCGGTTGGAAACTCCTGATGTCTGTCCGGTAAGGTCGCTTATTTTGGTTACATATACAGAATCTCCACTTGTCTCCTGCTGACCAAATATGCCCATTTTCCAACATACTCCTGCAGCAGCGCCGCCACCAATTATCAATATCCCGAGAAGGATTAAAATACGTTTTTTCATAAATCTGTGTTTCCTCCTATCAGTCCAGACATTACTGACTTAATGATACACTATTCATGTGTTTACTTTGTAAAAATCACTTTTTAACTTATATATCATATCAGATTACACCTGAAAATGAAAGAGCTGTACAAAATCATCCCGGTTTTCACAATATTTTCATAAATGTCTTCCAAAACAGCATAAAATTACCATTTTTTGACTTTTCCATGCTTATCTGATAAAATATAAAGGATTATTTTTGAAAGGAAAGATACCTATGAAGATCGCAAAAGGTCTGATGCCATTTCTGCTGATTATCCTGGCTGTCATATGTTTGACCGGCTGTTCCCACGTGGATAAGACAGATGTACAGGCAGTTATCACAAATGAACTGGATCTACTGAAAAATCTGGACTCTGATACGACCCAGAAATATGTATCCTACAAAGAACTTTTTCCCGACGCTACCAAAGAGATCAAACTCTCAAATGAAGTAAAAGAAGTCTTTTCTCTCTTCTTCCAGAATTTTGATTACAAAATTCTGAGTGTAAACGTCGACAACGATAAAAAAGAAGCCACAGCTTCCCTGCGCTTATCCACAATAGATGCAGCCTCTCTTGCCAAAGATTACGGCGAAGCTTCTCTGAAAAATGCAATTCTCAAAGCGGCTGACAGCGAAGAACAGGCTACAGAAAAAACCACAGATTCCATGGAAGAACGTTATCTCCTGCTGGATCAACTCCTCAGCAATAACAGTTATGCTACCGTAGAACGAGAATGTACTGTGGAACTTTGTAATAAGGGAAGTAATGATGACAAAGACGAATGGGAGATCATACGTTCACACTCCCTGGAGAACAATCTTGTCGGCGGTCTGATGACTTATCTGTCTGATAACAACCTCCTCTCACCTGAGGAAACCCTGACCGTCTATCTGAATACCCTTAAAACAATGAATACAGAACAAATGGGCAATTATCTTGGAATCGAAAGCCTGTTCAATACTTCCGATACAGACAAGAATTCTATTGCTGCCGCACTGGTGGAGCTTTTTCACTCTACTTTTGATTTCAATATTTCCAGCTGTGACGAAGAAAGCTACAATGCTGTCATTCAGACTAAGATCACTACCTTTGACAGCAATGCGATCCTTACTGCCTATCAGAATGAACTGGATGCTTATCTGAGTTCTGCCGATGCTGTAATTGATGGTTCTGTCAAACGTTATGAAAAATCCATGCAGCTGCTTCTGTCAAAAATCAAATCAAATACAGCGACTGTACAGACTGCTGCTGTTTTCCATCTTACCAATGATGGTGTTTCCTGGAAACTCCAGGACAGCAATGCTGCAATCGGAAATGCCATTTTCGGAACGCTCAGCAGTACTCCGGTATCCGAAGAAGCAAACGATACCGCTGATTCCTCTGAACAAAACTAATTTTTATACTTCAAAACGGCCGTCCCACATCCGGGACAGCCGTTTTCTTTTATATCTGCAGCCTATTTGCTGCTCTTATTCTTCTGTTGTTTCTTCTTTAGCTGTTTCAAGCCCAAGTTCCTCAAGCTGCTGTTCGCTTACCACACTCGGTGATTCTGTCATCAGACAGGAGGCATCTTTTACTTTCGGGAATGCAATGACATCACGAATACTGTCAACTTTTGCCATCAGCATAACCAGACGGTCAAGTCCATATGCCAGTCCAGCGTGAGGCGGAACTCCATATTTGAATGCATTCAGAAGGAAACCAAACTGTTTGTAAGCTGCATCTTTCGTAAATCCAAGCATCTCAAACATTTTTTCCTGAATATCATTCTGATGGATTCGAACACTACCTCCACCGATCTCATTACCATTCAATACGATATCATAAGCTTTTGCACGGATTTTTCCAAGATCTCCACTCTCGATCAGTGGGATATCCTCTTCCATCAACATCGTAAATGGATGATGCATTGCTGTATAGCGGTTTTCTTCTTCACTCCACTCAAGAAGCGGGAACTCTGTTACCCATACGAAGCGATATTCGTTTTTGTCAAGAAGATCCATCTGTTTTGCAAGTTCTACACGAAGAGCACCAAGAACATCATATACGACTTTGTTCTTGTCTGCTGCAAAGAGAAGCAGATCTCCCGGTTTACCTTCCATCGCCCGAACCAGAGCATCCATCTCTTCATCTGTCATGAATTTAGCAAAGGAAGATTTGCGTGTACCATCTTCTGCAATAGCGATGTAAGCAAGACCTTTTGCACCATAAGTCTTGGCGAAATCAACAAGCTTGTCAATCTTCTTACGAGGCATGCTTCCCTGGCCTTCTGCATTGATACCACGGACACTTCCACCAGCCTCCAGTGCATTCTTGAATACTACGAATCCGCAATCTTTCACTACTTCACTTACATCATGCAGTTCCATACCAAAACGCATATCCGGTTTGTCAGAACCGAAACGGTCCATAGCTTCCTGCCATGTAATTCTCTGAATTGGAAGCTTGACATCCACATCCAGAACTTCTTTAAACAGATAAGCAAGGAATCGCTCATTTACATCGATAACATCGTCTACGTCTACAAAGGAAAGCTCCATATCGATCTGTGTAAATTCCGGCTGACGATCTGCACGAAGGTCCTCATCACGGAAACAACGTGCGATCTGAATGTAACGGTCATATCCGGAGCACATCAGAAGCTGTTTGTACAGCTGCGGAGACTGTGGAAGGCCGTAGAAAGAACCTGGGTGAATTCTGGACGGAACAAGATAATCTCTCGCACCTTCCGGTGTACTCTTACCAAGCATTGGTGTCTCAACTTCCAGGAATCCTTCATCTGTGAAGAATTTACGGGTAAGCATCATTACTTTGCTCTTCATCATCAAATTTCTCTGAAGGTCCGGTCTTCTCAGGTCAAGGTAACGGTATTTCAGACGAATTTCATCTTTTGTCTTGCTGTTCTCTTCGATCGGGAAAGGCGGAACATCAGACTCTGCGAGAATTCTTAAAGATTCTGCACGGAGTTCCAGTGCACCTGTAGCAAGATTTTCATTTACAGCACCACCGCGATTCTCAACTGTACCGGTAACTGCGATTACAAACTCACTTCTCAGTTTGCCTGCTTTTTCAAAACCTTCCTGGTCAATGCTGCCATTTTCAAAGATCACCTGCATGATACCGGAACGGTCACGAAGATCAACAAAGACAAGACCTCCTTTGTTACGTGCCTTCTGCACCCATCCCATCAGAGTTACTTTGCTGCCGACCATATCCTTTGTTACTTCTGCACATCGGCATGTCCTGTGCAGACCTTTCATACTTTCAGCCATGATTTTTCTCCTTTTTGAAGCACTTATTTATTAAAGAATTCTACAAATTCTGTATATCCTTCCGCTGTCATCTGTTCCTTCTGGAATTTCTTATTTTTCTTCATGATAGAAATGTTGACCTGAACACCATTCTTACGTTCTTCTTCTGCCTGTTTCAGAATCGGAAGAAGTTTATCAGCCGGCATGTTCTTCTCGATCAGATATGCTTTCTTAGCTGCATTTGTCGGGATTTCATACCCTCTCTCCAGAAGCAGCATAACGATTCTCTCAAATCCAATGGAAAATCCGCATGCAGATGTATTCTGTCCGGTGAATTTACCGATCATCTCATCATAACGTCCGCCGCCACCAACAGAACCGCCAAACTCATCCATTGCGATCTCAAAGATCGGACCTGTGTAGTAAGACATTCCACGAACCAGAGTCGGATCAAAGGAAATCTTAAAGTCTGCATTTTTCACAGAATCAACTGCTGTGATGATGGTCTCAAGATCTTCTGCTACTTTCGGATCCAGAACATCACTCAGTTTTTCTTTGCAGTAACGTACGCCTTCAATATCAGTTGTAATTTCTTTGAACATACCAAGATAGGTATCAATACTGTCTTTGCTGAAACCTTCTTTTTCCAGTTCTTCAGCTACACCTTCCAGACCAATCTTGTCCATCTTGTCCAGAATGATGAAAACTGTATCAAAGCTATCTTCCGGAAATCCACTGTACTGTGCCATAGCTTTCAGGATTTTTCGGTCATTGATACGGATCGTGAAATTATGGAAATCCAGTTTGCCAAGCAATGTCGTTGTTGCCATGACAAGTTCAATTTCTGCAAGATAAGTAGGCTCACCAAGAATATCAATATCACACTGCATAAACTGGCGGAAACGGCCTCTCTGCGGACGGTCCGCTCTCCAGACATTGCCCATCTGAAGTGCCTTAAACGGAGTCGGAAGCTGTCCTGCATTGTTGGAATAATATCTGGAAAGCGGTACAGTCAGATCATAACGAAGGCCTGAATCAACCAGATCAGCCTCACACTCTGCTGTATCCAGTTTCAGTTTTTCTCCTCGTTTCAGAATCTTGAAGATCAGTTTCTCATTCTCTCCACCCTGTTTGCTGCTGAGATTTTCGATATGCTCCACACATGGTGTCTCAATTGCAGAAAATCCAAATTTTCCATATGTTTCACGAATCATGTTCATCACATAATTACGAATTTCCATCTCTTTTGGTAAAATGTCTTTCATACCGGTAACCGGTTTCTTCTTTAACGCCATACTGTCCTCCTGTTATTTGTTATTGTGTACAACTCTCTGAAATGCAAGAAAAACTTCCATATCAAAATTTTTGATCTCATCGATCATAAGCTCTATCACTGTACTGACATCAAACGCTCTTCTGTAAGGTCTGTCTGAGCTCAGTGCCGCATAAACATCGCAGACACGCAAAATTCTGGCCCCAAGCGGAATGCTGTCCCCTCTGAGATTCGACGGATAGCCGCTGCCATCATAATTTTCATGATGATACAAAACACTCTGAAGTACCAGCTCTGAATACCCCTGATCCTTCAGTTCTTCATATCCCAGCGAAGAATGCATACGGACATACTTCAGTTCTTCTATCAGAAGGGGATCATTTTCCTGTCCGTTGATATAGCCGGTAAGCTTCAGCTTCCCAATATCATGGAGCATTCCGGCAATCGCCATCTGATAACAGAACTCCTCGTCCTGCCCCAGTTCGGCAGCTACAGCATACGCAAGATTACTGACAGCAATTCCATGATTCAGTTCCTCAGAAAGATCAAAATCCAGCAATCTGTCACCAGACTTGAATATTTCCGCCTGTCCCGGCTCTTTCTCTGCTGTCTGCAATACGTCCACCTCCTGCTGTCATAACCAGGTATTGATTCCTTTGCGTTTTCGTTCTATCATTTCATCAATACGGTCAATGTAATTTGTAACATCTTTGACATTTTCCACACGTTCAATACGTTTGCCCTGATCAAAGACAAGCTTGGAAGAACCGCCGGCCCCCAAAGCGATGATCGGCTGTTTTTCCTCCATAATTAGTATATTGTAAATCCCGGCTTTGTCAACCTTTGCATAGCCAACATTCTCAAAATTTCCCTTCATATTCTTCTGTCTGTACAGATAATAAGGACCCATTTCCATTTCGTAGGCTGTTTTCATGGTCATATCCATGATTTCCTGGTTGTTCTCAAAAGTCATTTCCTGATATTTATCTTTAAAAATATTCAGTCGTGCCGCCCTCTTAACAGCAAGGGAATGTACGGTTATGCTGTCTGGTGCAAGTGCTTTCACTTCATTCAATGTGTTTTCTACCATTATCTTATCTTCTCCAGGCAGACCAACGATCAGATCCATATTGATGTTGTCAAAACCACACTCTCTTGCAAGCATAAATGCCCGCTTTGTTTCCTCTACTGTATGACGTCTTCCAATAATATCCAGCGTTTTCTGATTCATCGTCTGTGGATTTACAGAAATCCTTGTAATCGGATAATTGCGGATCATCATCAGCTTTTCTCTGGTAATACTGTCCGGTCTTCCTGCTTCAATCGTAAATTCTGCAAGATTCTCGCAGCAAAAATTCTCCATCAGTGCATCCAGAAGGACTTTCAGCTGCTCCGGTTCCAGCGTTGTCGGTGTACCTCCTCCAATATAAACCGTATCCAATTTTCTGCCTTTTGCTTTCATGATTGCAGCAACTTCTTTTATCTCTTTGCAAAGTGCTTCCAGATACTGGTTCACACGGTTCTTCCACTGTTTCAATGGATAGGAACTGAAAGAACAGTAAAGACATATACTCGGGCAGAACGGGATTCCCACATACAGACTGTAACCATTTTCATAATCAATATCTTTGAGAATCTCTCTTTCTCTGTTCGCAATTGTGATCGCAAGTGCTGTTTTCTGCGGACTCACCATATAGCGCTCTCTCATTTCCTGTGCCGCTTCCGTATTCTTCATACCAGATTCAATCAGTCCCATTGCAAGTTTCGCCGGCCGGATACCTGTCAGGTTTCCCCATGGAAGTGTTTTCCCCGTCAGCTTTACTAATAACTTGTACAGTGCAATCTTAACAATATCCTTACGCTCCTTACGAATCGCATGTGCACGTTCTTTTGCCTCACTGTCATCAGCATCCACACAAGAAATAAGGGCATCCGAAGACTGCCCTTCTATAAACTCTGCACTTGTCACGCCTTTATTCTCATGGTCCTCATACCGGATCACACAGGAATCACCCTGCTTTTCAATCCGAAAATAAAGATCACAGCCCGCTTCCTCTTCTTCATAGAAAGAACAGATCTCACTTCCCGGATAAAACGCACGGATCAGTTCATATATATCGTGTTCAAACTCTCTGTCCTGAAACAGAATACCAATCTTATACAAATGGATTATACCTCTTTTCATAACCAATCGTTGTTGACGTATCATGTCCCGGATAAACTTCCGTATCATCCGGAAGTGCTTCCAGCAGTCTATGCAGACTGTTTACGATTGCCGCGGTGCTTCCCTCTGGAAAATCAGTTCTTCCCACCGACCCACAGAAAACAGTATCTCCGCTGAACAAAACTCCTTCATCTTTCAAATAATAGCAACAGCTTCCTAACGTATGTCCGGGAGTCTCGATCATCTGAACCGAAAAACCTGCCAGTTCCACAACCTGAAGATCCGTAAGATAGACATCCGCCTTCAATGTATAGCTGCTCGTGTGAAATGCTGTCAGATTGATTCTTGGATCCTGCAGCGTCTTTTCTTCTTTGGCACATGCATAAATTGGAATATTATATTTCTTTTTGATTTCTTCTGCTGCAAGAATATGGTCAAAATGACCATGTGTCAGAAGAATTGCAACCGGTCTGCCCTGCATTTCAAGAACCTTCTGTTCGATTCTGTCGGCATTATCGCCCGGATCAACGATCAGCATTTCTTCTGTTTCTTTATTTTTCAGGAAGTAACAGTTCGTAAACACACTTCCAACAATACATTTCTGTAAATCCAGTCTTTTCATACTATTATCCTCATCTAAATCAACCGGTTGTACGTTCTACGTCGATCACACTTTCTACCTGACGTATCTTGGCAACAAGTGATGAAAGCTCTTCTTTGCTTCCAATCTCAAAGCTGATTGAAATCGTCGCCTTTTCCTGCTTGCTTGTACGGCTGTTAATGCTTCTCATATCAATCTTTCTCTCTGTAAAGATTTTGGAAAGATCCACCAGAAGACCAGTACGGTTATTTGCATAGACCTGAATCTCAGCCATATATTTCTCAGAACCTTTATTGTCCGTTGGCTGCCATTCAGCTTCGATCAGACGGGATCGATCCATTTCCGACATATTCAGCACATTCACACAATCTGTACGATGAATGGTAATTCCCCGTCCCCTTGTAACAAATCCAACGATTTCGTCTCCAGGGATCGGACTGCAGCACTTTGAAAAACGAACTGCAACATCATGGATACCTTTTACAACGATACCACCTTTGTTTTTTGTAACATGCAGTTTCTCCTGTGCTTCCCCAGTAGCCTCCAATACCTGCTCGTCTGTAAGATTCTTCTGATTTTCTTTATCATAAGCTTCCATCAGCTTATTGAAGACCTGTCCTTCTTTCAGACCACCATGGCCGATTGCAGCCAGTACAGAATCCCAGTCACGGAATCCATATTTACGCATAACGGATTCCAGGAACTGCGGTTTTGTATAGATTCCAAGTTTATATCCTTTGGACTTGGCATACTGTGTCAGCATGTCTTTGCCTTTCAGGATGTTATCTTCTTTCAGTTCTTTCTTGAACCACTGATTGATCTTATTCTTTGCCTGTGTGCTCTTGACAAGATTCAGCCAGTCACGGCTCGGTCCCTGTGAATTCTGTGAAGTAATGATCTCAATACGGTCCCCATTTTTGATCTGATACTCAATTGGAACCAGTTTACCATTGACACGCGCCCCAACCATACGGTTACCAACAGCACTGTGTACACTGTAGGCAAAATCAATCGGTGTAGATCCATTTGGCAGGTTCTTGACATCTCCCTGCGGTGTGAAACAATAAACACTGTCTGCAAAAAGGTCTAAGTCATTCTTAAGAAGACTCATAAATTCTCTGTTGTCAGACATATCTTTCTGCCATTCCAGAATCTGACGCAGCCAGTTCAGTTTCTCTTCTTCTCTCTTATCAACAGGTACTTTACCATCGGATGATTCTTTATATTTCCAGTGTGCAGCAATACCATATTCCGCAGTCTTGTGCATCTCAAATGTGCGGATCTGAATTTCAAATGGCTGTCCGTTCGGGCCGATCAGCGTCGTATGCAGAGACTGATACATATTTGGCTTCGGCATGGCAATATAGTCCTTGAACCTGCCCGGAATCGGTTTATACATCTCATGGATGACGCCAAGTGCCGCATAGCAGTCTTTGACAGTATCTACCAGGATACGTACTGCAAACAGATCATAAATCTGATCGATCGTCTTGTCCTGGTTGACCATCTTTTTATAGATACTGAAGAAATGTTTGATTCTTCCGTCAACCTGCGCTTTAATGGATGCCTCATCCATATGCTGCTTGACCTGTTTGACGATATTGTTTACAAACTCCTGTCGTTCACTTTTACGAAGAGCAACTTTATCCACCAGATCATAGTATACATCTGGTTTCAGATATTTCAGCGAAAGGTCATCCAGCTCTACTTTGATTTTGGAGATACCAAGTCTCATAGCGATCGGTGCATAAATATCCATCGTTTCACGGGCTTTTTCCTGCTGTTTCTCCGGTCTCATATACTGCAGGGTGCGCATATTATGCAGGCGGTCTGCAAGCTTGATCAGAATAACACGGATATCCTTTGCCATGGCAAGAAACATCTTTCGAAGGTTTTCTGCCTGAAGTTCTACTTTATCAGCTGAATAGCTTAACTGTCCCAGTTTGGTAACGCCATCCACCAGAAGTGCAACTTCTGCACTGAACTCCTTCTCTACTTCTTCTATTGTCATCCAGGTATCTTCAACTGCATCATGAAGAAGACCTGCAACGATCGTTTCTTTGTCCAGCTCAAGATCTGCAAGTATGATTGCCACACAAAGAGGATGTATGATATACGGCTCTCCTGATTTTCGCTTCTGATCTTTGTGGGCTTCCCTGGCCACTTCGTAGGCTTTCTGTATCATGGAAATATCCGTAGAAGGGTGATATTTCTTCACGCTGGCTATCAGCTCCTCATACAAAACCTCCGGGCTGGTAAAATCCTGCATGGTTTTGACCGCTGCATCTGCTTTTTTTACGGATTCAAGCTTTTCCTGTTCTGCCTTGTCCATTGTTTTTTCAAGCTGTACATTCTCTTTCTTATCTGCCATTATCTCCCACCTGCCTGCCGTTATTTATTACTGTTCACGCTGTTGCCGCCGCAGAATCATTTACCTTCGTATCTGATCACAGAAGCCACATCATAACCAGCGAGTCTTTCGCGTCCTTTTAATCCTGCAAGCTCCATAAGGAAAACAACTTTGACTACTTCACCGCCAAGTTCTTCTACCAGCTTAATTGCAGCTTCCACCGTACCACCGGTAGCGATCAGGTCATCAATGATTGCTACTTTCTGTCCTGGTTTGATAGAGTCTTTGTGCATCTCTATAGTTGCACTTCCATATTCCAGATCATAGCTTCTGGAAACAGTCTCACATGGAAGTTTGCCTTTTTTGCGAACCGGTACAAATGGTTTATGAAGATTATATGCAATCGGCACACCAAAGATAAAGCCTCTGGATTCAGTTCCTACGATCACATCTACATCCGTATCCTTGAGACAGTCCTGCATGGAATCAATTGCAAGCTGAAGTCCATCTGCATCCTGCAGAACACTTGTAATGTCTCTGAAAATAATACCCGGTTCCGGAAAATCCGGGATACTTCTTACGTAATCTTCTATTTTTTTCATTTTTGCGTACCTCGCTTTTCTTTACATATAAATCTGGTTTATAATTATATCACTTTTTTGTGACAGAATCAATGACTAACCCATTTTGTCGGCTGTTCAGACCATTCTGTGTAAATTATGAAGTAATTTTCTGCAACATAAAAAAGCCACCTGCTCACAGGCAGGCAGCCTTTCTAATTCTTAATTGTTCTTTTATTAGCTCCAGATTGAAGAGTAAGCTTTCAGTATTACATCTGCTCTGGCAGTTGTTACTGTATTCAATGCTGACTGGATCGCCTTATATGTATTCGGGCGCTGGCTGCTCAGTGCAGCTCCATTCAGCATATAATCCTTCACAGATTCAGCAAAATATTCCGCAGCATTCTGTGTTGCATATGCTTTGTTATATCCTGTGAATTTCGCTTTTTCACTGTTATATACAGATGCGAATGCACTGCTCTGATCTACGTTGCCTGCAATAAATGCAAGGAAATGTCCAAGCTCATGATAAATTGTCTCATCTGCTTCCTGGATCGTGATGCTTCGTGATCTTGCATCAAAATGTCCTGCATAAGCGGCATTCGGATCAACCGTTACCGTAAATCCCATTCTTGCATACGCATTCAGTACTCTGCTGTCCATCTTCGGTGCAATAGAAGCAACATTGCTGATCGTATGCTTGGATGCCTTCTGACTGAAGGTCTTTGCTGAACCAGAGTTCTGAGTTCCGGAACTCTGGAATGAAACTTCCTGCGTCTGCGCATTCTGCTGTGAAGCTGCAACTGTTGTTGTAGTCTTGACTGTTGTTACTATTTTCTGTGTGACAACTTTCTGTTTGGATTTCTTTGTGTACTTCTCAGTCGTTGCTGTCTGTACAGTTGTCTGTGTCTTCACAGTCTTCTTACCACTCTTCCTGGTTTTGGTAGTTGTTTTTTTCTTTTTTGGAAGTTTTTTGGTGTATGACTTCTTCGATGCTTTTTTCAGTTTTACTTTCTTTCTCGTTGTCTTCGTTTTTCTTTTTGTCTTCGTTGTTACCTTTGGCTTTGATGCCAGCGGAGTATCATCACCGGTAATTGTTGTTTCGATCACCGGATCCGTATAACTGGAAAGTTCTGGTATGTCAGAAGACTGCATCACCATCGAAAAACTTCCTGCGGCAATCACTGCCCTGCTCACTTCCATGGAAGAAACCGGAAGTCTTACACAGGCAATGGAAACTTCCGGAAGATTCCCCCATTCTTCTGTTTCTTATATAAAGACCGGTGAAGAAACAGGATGCCTGGACGAAATTCTGAACAGCCTGGCTCTGCACTATGAACAGGAACAGGAAGTTTCCGAACAGATTCGAAGTGCAGTTACCTATCCCCTGATCATGCTTGGAATGATGGGAATCGTTATTGTCGTTCTTCTTGTAAAGGTACTTCCTGTATTTCAGCAGGTCTTTCAGCAGATGGGTATGGAAATGAATACGCTTTCTCTTGGATTACTGAAAGCCGGGAGTATTCTCAGCAATTATTCCGGTATTTTCCTGATATTGGTAGTTCTCTTGGTTGGTCTGATTCTTTTTCTCAGTCTGAGCGAAAAAGGACACATTTATCTGAGAAACGCAGCCTACCACTTACCAGTCTTTCGCGATATCCCACTGGCTGCCGATTACGGGCGTCTTGCACAGGGACTTTCTCTCGGGCTGAAAAGCGGTCTCACTCCAGATACAAGTCTTGAGCTGTCTGCTGAAATGGTTTCACATCCTCTGATTTTGAAGCGGCTGGAAGAAACAGGTCATTTACTGGAAGAAGGCACTCCGTTTTATCAGGCACTGACAGATTCCAAACTTTTTACCGGTATGGAGGGAAGACTGATTTCTGTTGGTTTTCAATCTGGTTCGGCAGATGAGGCACTTAATCAGCTTTCCGTAAAATATTGTGAAAAAGCAGTTGATCTGATTTCGGAAGCAATCTCCATCGTTGAGCCAACGATTGTCATCATCCTGTCCCTGCTTGTCGGTCTCGTTCTGCTTTCTGTAATGATGCCGCTTCTGGGTATTCTCTCTGATATTGCATTGTGAGGTGAGCTATAAATGGAACTCTTTGACAGCCACAGAAAAAAATTTTTACGCAGATTCAGTCTGTTACTACCTTTATGCTTTCTCATTCTGATCAGCAGCATTTTTTTCATCAGTGTCAGCTTTGCATCCGATGAAACCCTTCACAAAGAACAACAGGCACTGGAACAGGCACTTGAAAATGGTGCTATCCGGTCATATGCCATGAATGGTCAATATCCAGAAAGTCTGGACCAGATTCTGAATGATTACCACATAACTTATGACCGCTCTCGTTTTGTTGTCGAATATACCCCAAACGGTTCCAACCTGCTTCCTTATATAAGTGTAATTCTGCTGTCCGATACTGCCGGACATGGAAAGGGGGCTGCCAAATGAAAAAAAGGCTTATCACCAGACATCCAGTTGCTGAACTGGCTTCTCTTCTGCTTTTTGGCATTTTTGTTCTTTTTCTTCTGCTCATGCTGCTTTTTTCAGCACGCATTTATCAGCAGACTGTAAAAAATACAAATGCAGAAAATACTCTCGGTACTGCTGTTTCCTATCTTACAACCAAGTTCAGACAGCATGACACAGTAAATGGAATTTTCACCGGCAAACTGGATAATCTTTCTGCCCTTTGTTTTCGTGATACACTGAATGATCAGGATTACATCACTTATATTTATCTTGATCAGGGTAATCTGAAAGAACTCTTTACTTCAGACAGTTCTTCTGCCAATGCATCTGCCGGAACAACGATTGCTCAACTTTCTGACTTTCAGATCTCTGAAAGCAGACCTGGTTTTTATTCTTTTGAATTAAAAGATTCTGAAGGAAACAAAGAAACTTTTTATCTCCATCAGAATTCCGTTTCCAAGGAGGCATCATGAAAAAAATATCCGCACATTCAAAAACAAGTCTCTTTTTAATGGAAATGATCTTTGTTCTGCTTTTTCTGGCACTTTCCAGTGCTGCCTGTATCCGTATCTTTGCTGCTGCAAAAAAAAATCATATACAGGCTCAGGAATGGCGTCATATACAAACGCTCACAACTTCCGTCGGTGAAATTCTGGAAGACAGTGACGGAACCGCAAAAAGCTTTGTCTCACTGTTTCCTGATGGACAGATTCAGGACAATCTCATCGAATGGTACTATGACAGTTCCTGGCAACTCTGTTCCGATTCACAGGCTTCCTATAAAATGAAACTTACATTACACGAAACAGCAAACTCCAGACAGGGAACCCTTACTTTCTATCACGCCACAAATGATATACAGATTTACACGATTGATCTGGTTTTTCCTATTATTGAAAATTCAGACAAGGAGGCCAGCTCATGAAAGACCATAACAGCTTTTTTACTGCCACGGGAATTTCCTCTCTGTTTCTGATCTTTTCCGTGCTTTGTCTTGCAGTGCTTTCTTTGCTGACACTCGGAAATTCCCGTTCAGAATTAAGCACCGCCCGTAATTCCATGCAACAGACAGAAGATTATTATAATGCCTGCAGTCAGGCTTCCACTGTTATCAATGAGATTCAGACAGAACTCACAGATGCCTACCGGCAGGCCACCGATCAGAAGAATTATCTTGCCCTTGTCGGACAATTCTGCAAGGATCATTCTGAGCTTACTTTTGACGAGGAAAAGCAGACATTGCTTTTCGCCGAATCACTCTCTGACACTTAGCAGCTCACTGTCTGCCTGAAGGTTTTATACCCGGAGAAATCCGGGGATTCTCTGATACAAATATTACAATGGAAAACAGACATCACGGCTTCCTGGACTCCGGACACCAGTCAGTCTGTTTATAAAGGAGGCACTCATGAATAAAGAACAAACTCTGGAATTTCTCTCTAAGGCAGCAGATCTGCACGCTTCAGATATTTTTATTATTGCAGGACGTCCACTTTCTATAAAAACCGATGGACGTCTTTCCACCTATGGTGACCGTCTGATGCCGGAACAGACCAGTGAAATTCTCGAAGCAATTTATCAGATGGCGAATAACCGTGATATCTCACGACTGCACAATATCGGTGACGATGACTTTTCCTTTTCTATTCCAGGTCTGTCACGTTTTCGTATCAATGCTTACAAACAGCGTGGTTCTCTGGCAGCAGTCATACGCGTTATCGCTTTCCAGCTGCCGGATCCCGCCGAGCTTTCTATTCCCGAGGATGTCATGAGTATTGCTGATCTGACAAAAGGCATGGTTCTTGTAACCGGATCTGCCGGAAGCGGAAAATCCACAACCATGGCCTGCCTTATCGATCGGATCAACCATTCTCGCGAAGGGCATATCATTACGCTGGAAGATCCTCTGGAATACCTGCATCGACACGATCGTTGTATCGTAAGCCAGCGTGAGATATGCACTGATACGGAAAATTATATTACTTCCCTGCGTGCTACCCTTCGCCAGAGCCCGGATGTCATTCTTCTTGGCGAAATGCGTGATCACGAAACCATTCAGACTGCCATGACAGCTGCCGAGACCGGTCATCTCATCCTTTCCAGTCTGCACACACTCGGAGCCGCAAATTCGCTCAACCGTATCATAGATGTTTTTGAACCATCCCAGCAGCATCAGATCATTATGCAGCTTTCTATGGTGCTTCAGGCTGTCATTTCTCAACAGCTGGTTCCGGATGTCAACGGCAAAAATATTCCTGTTTTTGAGATTATGCGTCTTACTCCCGCTATCCGGAATATGATCCGTGATAATAAAATTCATCAGATCGACGGTGTCATTTCTTCCAGTCCCGGACAGATGCGCTCCATGGATCAAAGCCTTTTTGAATTGTACAAAAATGGACGCATTACAAAAGAAACTGCCATCAACTACGCAATGAATCCGGAAATGCTCCGCAGAAGACTTGGATGATTTTTCTTTTGGAATCTTCCTCACATAAAAAATCCGTCTCAGGCTTATCACCTGAAACGGATTTTTTTATTGCTTATTTTTTTCTGATCAAGTATCAGCTTTTTTTGCCTCCGAAACGTTTTTTTACAAAAACTACGATTGCTACGATTGCTGCCAGAAGAATAATCACGAATGGAAGAATCGGTGTATTATCTCCTGTCTTAACTGCAGTCTTAGCTGTAGAATTTGACGAACCAGATGTTTAATTTTATGCTAAAATATCATATTTGTCGAAATTATGTGCAATTTACATTATCATACAGTGTATTTACGAAAACTTTACGAAACTCCATACTTTTCCCTTATTTCAGTGCCAAAATCAACAATAATTCTTTATGACTACCTGCAGGTTTTCTCTTCCCTGAAAAACATTAATTTCAGGATAATATGTAACAGATATGGTATCATGCGCCTGTACAAAATCCACGAATTCCTGTGCCTCTCCAAAATATATTGCATCCATCTTTATTCCATTTTCATCTATAAGAAGCATCTTTGCCACATTCCTGTTTCTGCCAAAAACACGAATCCCCACTGCCCGAAGATTTTTCTGTGCAAACAAAGGTTTCGAGTTCCCTTTACCAAATGGTTCCAGCACCTTTAACTGTTCTGTCAGTTTTTTGGAAAGATAGGAAATCGGCATTGGCACATCGATCATAATTTTGGGAATCAGATCCTGTTCTGTAAGGGTACAGTTATCATTCAGACGTCTGCGGAAAAGTTCTACATTTTTTTCCTCCATTGAAAGTCCGGCTGCCATCGGATGACCGCCAAACTGCGTGAGCAGATCACTGCATTTCACCAGTTCCTCATACATAGAATATGCCTCGATCGACCGACCGCTTCCCTTTACTCCGTCAGCTCCTTTCGTCAGTACGAACACCGGCTTATTATATGCTTCACGGATCCGTCCTGCAATAATACCAGCAAGGCTCTCATGACAGTCTGGAAGATACACTACCAACACTCGGTCCTTACCGAGATTATTTTCCTCAATGCTCTGAATCGCCTGTTCTTTTCCTTGCTCTGTCATGGCTTTTCTGCTCTGATTCAGATCATACAGATCATCCGCAAGCTTCATTGCATCTTCCATATTATCCGCAAGAAGCAGTTCCAGAGATCTTGCTGCTGTATCAAGCCGTCCGCTTGCATTGATACATGGGCCAATAACAAACCCTACATGATATGCCGTAATCTCTGCACCTTCAAGATTATTCACACAAATCAGTGCTTTCAGCCCTTCAAAAGAAGTAGAAGAAAGTTTTTTCAGTCCTTCCTTTACAATGATCCTGTTCTCTCCCTGCAGATCCATGACATCACCTACTGTTGCAATTGCTGCCAATTCAAGAAAATCCCATATCTCATCACTGTCAATCCCCAATCTTTCATATAACGCCCAGATCAGTTTCCACGCAACCACCGCCCCGCAGATATTTTTATTCGGATACAGACAGTCATTCTGTTTCGGATTCACCACTGCATCTGCTTTCGGAATGATCCAGATTCTTCCATCCTCTGTATCGCGGAAAGGAATATCATGATGATCCGTAACGATCACAGTGAGTCCTTCTTTTTTTGCGTATTCTATTTCAGCCGCAGCTGCAATCCCATTATCGCAGGTCAGTATCGTATCAATTCCATCTTCCAGTGCTTTATCGATCAGCTGCTCATGCATTCCATATCCGTCTTTTACTCTGTCCGGAATGTAAGTATCCACATTTGCATTAAGTCGTTTCAGACCTTTCAACAAAATGCAGGTAGCTGTCACACCATCTATATCATAATCTCCGATGATTCGGATCTTTTTTTTCTGCGTAATTTTTTTCTGAAGGATCTGCACTGCACGTTCCATATCCTTCATCTTCCATGGGGATGGAATTTCCGCAAGTGTTCCATATAAATAGGAACGAATCTCTTTCATATCCTGTATATCACGGTTTCGTATCAATCTCGCTATCACAGGATCAATTCCAAATTCACTGCCTATTTTTTGAAAATCTGCTTTCTTATTATATACCATCCACTTTTCCATAATGATCCTCTCTGTTTATCAACCTATCCATTATTAAAACACAAATCCCGGGGCAGCAGTCTGTCCCGGGATCTGAGATGTGTTACTGTTCACTCCGTTCACAGCAACTTAATTGTTACTTTTTATGTTTCGGATTATGCATCCTTATTTTCATCTTTGGAAGCATTTTCTTTTGCCGCTGCTTCCTGTGCCGCCAGACGTTCTGCTACTCTCTTGCGGTTTTTCTTTTTCGGCTGATCTGAATTTTTCTTTCCGGATTTTGTATCCTGGCTGTTATTATTCTGTTTTGCAGGAGCTGCAGTATTCTTTGCTGCTACAGCCTGTGCAACAGGTTTCTTATAATAGCGTTTCATTACCAGCCACAGAGCACCTGTGATGCATACAGAAGAGTAAGCTCCACAGATAACACCTACCATCAGAGGAGCTGCGAACTCACGTATAGAAGATACACCCATGATGTACAAAACAGCTACCATTACGAAAGTTGTGAAAGAAGTGTACATACTTCTTGTAAGTGTCTGTGTGATACTTTCATTAACGATCTCTTCAAGGTTTGATCTGCTTCCCTTCGTATTCTCACGAATACGGTCGAAGATAACGATCGTTGCGTTGATGGAATAACCTACGATGGTAAGCATGCAGGCAATGAAGGTATTACCTACGGAAATTCTGGAAATTCCATAGAATGCAAATACAACCAGTACGTCATGCAGCAGGGCAAGTACTGCACTACTTGCGAAACGGATATCTTTGAAACGGAACCAGATGTAAGCAAGCATGCAGAGTGTAGCCACAATCACGGCAACAACTGCATCTCTTCTCATCTCGGAACTTACTGTAGAAGAAATACTTTCTGTTGTGATCAGAGAATCATCTACATTAAATTTCTCAACAAGCGCATTATCCAGTTTCTCACGTTCTTCCTGAGAAAGCGTACGCGTCTTGATAACTACCTGATTTGTTCCTACAACTTTAGTCGGCTGTACATTCTTATCACCTGTAACTTCTTCAACGACAGGAGTTACTTCAGAGTCAATCTGCTTGATATCCATGTCTTCGTTGAATGTTACAGTTGTTGCAGTACCACCTGAGAAGTCAAGTGCATAGTTCAGAGCTGTTCCATCTACGTTGTGATGGATTGCCATTGCAACCGGACCACTTAAGATCAGAATGATGGAAATAATGAAAAATACTTTTCGTTTTCCAACAACATTGAATACTTTACGCTGTTTTGCACGACCGTAGAATTTCTCATCATGGAATCCTACTGCATAAAGAGCATTCATAACAAAACGTGATACAACCAGAGCTGTAAACATGGAAACTACGATACCAAGAGCCAGTGTATAAGCAAAGCCCTTAACAGTACCGGAACCAAGCCACATCAGCACGAGAGATGCGATCAGGGTTGTGATGTTTCCATCGAAGATTGCGCTGAACGCTTTTGAGAAACCGGATTTAATAGAAGCTCTTACAGAGTTTCCGGCTGCGATTTCTTCCTGAATACGTGCGTAAATGATAACGTTCGCATCAACCGCCATACCAATACCAAGAATGATACCTGCGATACCCGGAAGAGTCAGTGTGATGTCAAATGCATTCAATGTAATGAGTACGATCGCTGTATACAGGATCAGTGCCACACCGGCAACAACACCCGGCAGACGATACATAATAATCATGAAGATGATTACAATAACAAGACCGATCAGACCAGCCATAACACTGGTGGAGATTGCTTCTTCACCAAGCTGTGCAGCAACTACGCTGGAACGAAGTTCTTCCAGTTCGATGCTCAGAGAACCGATACGGATATAGGAAGCAAGATTCTGTGCTTCTTCCACACTGGACATACCAGTGATCTGTGCCTGTCCACCTGTGATTGCTTCGTTTACCTTCGGTGCGCTTAAGATCTGATTGTCATAAACGATCGCAATCTGTTTTCCTACGTTTGCTTCTGTAGCATCTGCAAATTTTGTCTTACCTTCATCTGTAAGTGTCAGGCTGACTGCATACTCTCTGGAGCTGTTTTTGTCAGACTGGAATGCACCACCCTGGGCATCTTTTACATCTGTACCTTCCAGAACGACGGATCCGGATTCACGAATCTCGTCCAGACTTCTTGCCAGTACATAACCGCTTCCTGTACTGGAGAAGTTTGCATTACCGTCATCATCTGTCATTGTGATAAAACACAGAGAACCCGGTTTTCCAAGGTCATTCAGAATCGCATCTGCATCTGTAACACCAGGAATCTCTACAGCGATACGGTCGCTTCCTTCTTTGTACACCTGTGCTTCTGTACTGTACTGTTCAACACGCTTCTGGAGTTTATAAACAGTATCTGACATGTCTTCTGCACTTGGGTTGCTGTCTTTTGCCTGATAGGTGATACTTACACCACCCGACAGGTCCAGGCCGGTCTTAATGTTTTTTACAGAACCGGTACCTGTTGGTCCGAGGCCAATCCCGGCCGTGTAACACAGAAAGACTGTGATAATGGCGGTCAGAAGCAGCACAACAATTCCTTTGCTTTTCTTCATTGTTCTTTCCCTTCTTGCATTATTTTATTCCGCTAATGCGGCCTTTATCATGATTGCGCACTCCACTCTCTTACGCTGAAGTTCGCATCCGATACCATAATTGCCATTTATATCTTTCTGAAAATGATAAGCATTGGCAGCACAGCCACCACTGCAGTAAAATCTTGCGAAGCAGTCTTTACAAGCTTCTTTTGTGTAAACATTACATTTACCAAACTTATCACGGATCTCCGGATGTGTGATTCCCTCATCCACATTTCCCATAAGGAACTGCTCTTCACCAACAAACTGATGACACGGATAAAAATCACCCCAAGGAGTTACTGCAAGATACTCGGTTCCTGAACCACATCCTGAGAGACGTTTGTAGACACAAGGTCCACCGGTCAGGTCAATCATAAAGTGGAAGAAGTTGAAACCTTTTCCGGCTTTTTCTCTGGCGATCATTTCTTTTGCCAGTGCATCGTATTCTTCCATGATCTGAGGAATATCCTCTTCTCTGATTGCATATTCCTCTGTATCAGCTGCAACTACCGGTTCAACAGAAATCTGTTTGAAACCAAGATCTGCAAGGTGCAAAACATCTTTTGAAAAATCGAGATTATGATGTGTAAATGTACCACGCACATAATACTTGTCCTGATTTCTGGATTCCGCAAATTTCTGGAATTTAGGAATGATCAGATCATAGCTTCCTGCGCCCTTACGGAACGGTCTCATATAATCATGAACTTCTTTACGTCCGTCCACACTGAGAACAACATTTCCCATTTCTTTATTACAGAACTCCATAACTTCATCATTGAGAAGAACACCGTTCGTTGTCAGTGTAAAACGGAATTTTTTATTATGAAGTTTCTCCTGCTCTCTTCCGTATGCCACCAGGTCTTTGACAACCTGCCAGTTCATCAGAGGCTCTCCTCCGAAGAAATCCACTTCCAGGTTCTTTCTGGATCCGGAATTGGCGATCAGGAAATCAAGAGCTTTCTTACCCACTTCAAAAGACATCAGTGCTCTTCTTCCATGATATTCTCCCTCTTCGGCAAAACAGTATCGACAGGCCAGATTACAATCATGGGCAATGTGCAGGCACAGTGCCTTTACTACTGTCTGCCGATTCTCTGTAAATTCATCAATAATATTTTCGTATATATCTCTGGTAAACAACATACCCTGTTCTTTCAGTTTTTCACATTCAGAAACGGAAGTACGGATATCAGCCTCAGGATACTGGTCTTTTAATTTATCAACGATTTCCTGCTCTGAAAGTCCCTCTTCCATAAAAGGAAGAACTTCGTATGTTACAAGGTCTACCAGATGAATACATCCACTGTTAATATCCAGAACAATGTTATAGCCATTGCTCTGATATCTATGAATCAGACTCATCTTTCTGAAAATCCTTTCCTGTAACTTTTTGTTCATAAGAATAAGCAGCGGATTTCACTCCGCTGCTTACTGAATGTTCTGAACCTGCTTATTTGTTCTCGCAGCTCTGATTTCCTACAGTACAGGAAGTTTTGCATGCTGACTGGCAAGATGTCTGACATTCACCGCATCCACCTTTTTTCACTGTGTTCTGCAGGTTCTTTGTATTTAATGTTTTGATATGTTCCATTATATATCCCTCCTTATGTATAATTATCTGGGCATAGTATAGCATAAAATCAGCCTAATTAAAAGCATTTTTTTATCAGGAAAGCATCCCTCCAAGGGTTCCTCCTCCAAGACACATAAAAAATGTAGTCACCAGATGCTGGAAACTCATATCCCACTTTCTCTGTACTGCAAAAGAAACAGCTGCAAGTAACACAAAATAACATAAGCCTACCAGAAATCCCCACCGATATTTATCCTGACGAAGTATCTTTCCTGCCAAAAATCCTCCTGCCAGGCAGGACAGCACATAAATCACTAAAATTCCTACCGTAACCGGCCCTTTCCCTATGTCAAGTTTGAATACCAGTAATGCCAGCAGGAGCAGGCAGACACCCGACAGAAGATATGCCAGAAACAATGATCTCAAAATTGCCTTTACCTTCATAAAAAAGCCCTCCCATATTGAAATATATGGAAGGGCTTTGCTTCATATGTGCAAAATGCTATGCAAAATATTATTTTTTCTTCTTAAGATAAACGAGTACTGCTACAATTACCGCAGCTGCGATGCCAATGATCACAAACGGAAGGATCGGAGTATTATCTCCAGTCTCAACTGCTCCTACAGAATTCCCCTTACTGTCTGCTTCACTCTGGTCAGCAGAGTCAGAAGTACTGTTCTGATTTTCAGATGTGGATGCCTGAACAGATGTATTATTCGCTGAACCGGATACTGTATTACTTGCATTATTTGCGGTACCGCCAGATGTACTGCCGGTATTTGTGGAAGCTGCTGCTGTCGCCTGCGGAGTCGTTGTCGCGGTAGAAGTTGTACCGGAAGAATAGCTTCCATCTTCAATTTCTTCTCCTACAAGTGCCTTGCTTCCTGCAATTCCAAACGGGCTGAAAGAGTGTGTACTGAATACCATTGTACTGCCCTCAACACTTGGCACGATTGTTTCCATAGCACCACTGTCCAGAAGATGCTCAATTGTATAATCATATCCGGCCTTAACAGGAACTGTCACACTCAGATATTCACCATCTGGGATCTCATACTCTGTATTGTTTTTCAGATCCCATAATTCAAAATCATAAGATTTGAATACATTTGCTTCTGCTTCATTGGTAAATTCATAATTCTCACCACTTGCAGCCCTGAACTGTACGTACCATGGAAGATTGATCCCTGATACAGAAATGCCATTGCATGTGTGATTTTTTTCTGCTATCTGTGCTTTTTCTTCATCAGACGGCTCTGTGTCCTCCTCAACCGACTGAGCTCGGTCATCTGCTGTGATATCTTTCTCTGTTCCATCAAAAATATTGTCTTTATCAGCCTCCGGAGTCACTGTAGGTTCCGGTGTATCTGTCACTGATGGTGTCTCAGTAACTTCTGCGATATCTGCAGGTCCCGGTGTCTCAACGGCCTCTGGTGTATCTTTATCTTCTGACGGAGTTACTGTTACAGCCGGTGCTTCCGTATTCTCAGTAATAATATTGTCTGTATTATCATTATCCGGTGTTTCCGTCACTTCTGTGCTGTCTGTATCTGCGTTATTCTTGTCCTCCGTGGACTCAGAGTCTGCCGTGTTCTCGGTATTTTCCGGGTTTTCCGTTACTTCCGGAGTCACTTCTGGAACAGTAGTTTCCGTACTTTCTTCAGTATTATCTGTCGTGCTGGCCTCTGTGTTTTCTTCTGTATTTTGTGTCGTATTCTCAGTATCTGCAGCTTCCTGCTCTGTCTGAGCCCCCTCATAATCTGAATCCTTACTGATACTGCTTACAACAACTGTCACACTGCTGTAAATTGCATCTGACTGCCCATCCCAGCCGGAAATCTTCGCCAGATCAGCAGCATTATACGGGCGAAATACAACATCATAAGTCTGCACTCTCGCTGACGGTACGCAAGACCCATCTGCCCAGGAAAGTGTTCCATAATCACTCTTCGGAAGTGAAATATCTGAAAGAGGAACCGGCTGATCAATCGTAACATTATTCGGGATCAGACTGCTGACCTGTACGGTCGATGTATCGTCTCCCATTACTGTTGCAAATGAAAACTGACTTGTTACAAGTGCTGCGGTAAGTGCTGCAGCAGCAATAAACTGCACGTTCTTCCTCTTTTTCATCATAATCCTCACACCTCAATCTATATTCATTACTGCCAGACAAAGCCATTATATGCCGGCAGCTTCATATTATTTATGTAATCTTTAAACAAAAAATGTAACTTGTTTCTATATCATATATAATTCGAATTTAAGTACTGTAATATAAAAATATCTATTTTGTCGTATATGAAACTTTTATCTTTTCGTAACTAATTTGTAACACAATATTTTATTTTACGACACAAGCATTATATCACAGTTCTACTTTTTTCGACACCCCCAAATTATTTTTTTTATATTTATCAAGATTACATCATTAGTGAGAATTGAGTGACTATTCTGTTTACTTCTGCAAGAACTTCTTTTATTCCTCTCTCAGACTCTATCCAATTATCTCTGGTAATGCCATCAACACAACATGGGCATACCCGAAACTCAGTGTCCGGATATGCCCTCTGATAATACATTAAGGCTCTTCTGGCATGATAATTTTTGCAACAAATAATTGCCTTCCTTATATTAATACCTGCCTGATCTGTAACTTTTCTGGAAAACTTTGCATTTTCCCAGGTAAATGTCGCCTGATCTTCCTTCAGAACAGCATCCGCCGGCACACCATTCTTCATCAGTACATCCTTTAAAAATTCCCATTCCGTCTGATACTCTCCATTGTACCGTTTCTGACCAGTCAGTACTCCGCCAAATCTGCCTGCAGAAATACTGTATTTTCCACTTGGCAGTACAAATGGAGCATATTTTTTCGCATACAGCTGTGCCGCTCTCTCTGCCATCTGTGAATAACCATTGCCGGGTACAAAAATAATATCCGCCTTCTCTGGCTTATTTTCTGCAAAAATGAACTTACTTGTTTCTTTTATGAACTCTTCGTACATATTCGATACCTTCTCTTTTGGTTTATTTTGTTACAATGACCGTACTATATCCTGCATCTCTGAGGCGTTGTTCCATATTTATTGCATTTCCGATCTGCTGAAATGCACCAACCTGTACTTTATATAAATCATTTTCATTCAACAGAAATGCCGGATATCCCTGATCTGTCAATTGATAAAGCATACGGTCTGCATTCTCTCTGTTCCGAAATGCACCGGTCTGTACCCGATAATACAAAGGAGCTTCTATCGTTTCTTCCGATAACGTTCCTAGAATTGCGCCTGCAATCGCCTGTGCTATTTCATCTTTTTTCTCATCATATAATGCATTATCCGCATCTGAGTTTATAAATCCGGTTTCAATGAGAAGAGCAGGCATTCTGGTTCTTCGCAGAACGACCAGTCCCGGACGTTCTTTTACTCCTATTTCTCTGAATCCAAGTTCCCCCAGTGCTCCAACAATATTTTGTGCCATCTGATACTTAATTCCACTTTTGTCATATACCAGAACTTCTACGCCCTGATATTGATTATCTTCAGGGCTGCTATTCCGATGAAAAGAGATAAAATAATCTGCACCTGACTGATTTGCGATTCTTGCCTTCTCAAATGGCGTCTGGTAAATATCTTCTGTTCTAGTATATACCACATCCACACCATTGTCTTCAAGGATTTTTCCTACCGCTTGTGCAAGTGCAAGATTATCATCTTTTTCATTTCTTCCATTATATACAGCACCGGGATCCGTTCCGCCATGTCCCGCATCCAAAACAATTTTATAAGCCAATTTTGTATCTCCTGACTGCTTTTTAATTAGTATATGCACACACTGATAAAAAGCATACGGGATAATCAGATTGCTTCAATAATAGCTGAACTGACCAGTTTCCGCATTGTAATGGTACACATAATAGGTAAGAAAATCTTCTTCCGGTGTCGTTTCCTCTACAGTCTCTGCCAGAACCTCTTTTAGCTTTCTTGGATCTGCACTATCTTCGCTGTGTATCATTACTTCATGAATACTTGTAAACACCATATAAAAACTGCCACCAATAAGTTTCCCCAATCGCTGCGCAACTCCGGGTAAAAAAACAGCCACTGCTCCATTGGTCCGGACAGATGTACTCAGACAATTTCCTATTGCATCTTTCTTCAAAGACATATCAAACAGCAGATTCATAAAATTCTCGCCTTCATAATCCAAATTATATAGAAGTTTCTCCCAGCAATAAATTCTTGGTGGTGAAATAAAATACGTATTCAAAAGTGCCTCATTAAACACTGACTGTTCATCCTGCTCCCATTTCTGTAACATATGTTTTTTTATTTTAATGCTGGTACTGCATCCATCCAGTTCTCCCATCCGGGCATATAATACCAGTGCAATATCCCCAACGGTTCGAAAAATTGCATTCTTCAGTTCATCTCGATATTTAACCACATTCATCAGGCGGATAAACAGATCTCCCTTTACCTTTTCGTAACTGTCCAGATTTTTACTTTTCTCAAAACACTCGGAACGAGCAAGCGTATCCAATCTTTTCATAATTTCCTGTATGATATTCTCCATGCTCCATCCATTTTGAAATTCATCATACAGATCTCGCACATAAAGTGCACAGACTTCATAAACGCCTTCCTTCTGTCTGTTTTTCAAAAGCAGTCTGTCACCCGAAGTCGGAGGATATTCCTCAGCCTTCTTATAACAGATCATTTCTTCTTCATAAGAAGTTTCCTTAAGAAGACTCTGTCTCAAAGTGTCCACGAAGTTTTCGTAACCGTTTTCCATATTCAATTCCTCATCTTTCCTGAATTATTCGGGCGATCTGCCCATGACTTAAATAGATTTGAAAAAAAGAAGGAAGCAGATGCTCCCTTCAAGAGTTGCTGTATCTAGAGGATACCGCATAATATTGTTTATGTAAAGAAAATTCGTTCGACAAAATTCGTGGATATCGACAATTGTTTTTATAACATTTCTTATTATAAAATACTTTAGAATAAAATTCAGATCAGGTCAGTTTCATTCATAATAATCTGCCCTTTGCCTTCCAGATATGTCAGAAAGCCCTCGCATCCCCTGACTACGTCGCGATATGTAATGTCAAAATTTCCTGTGTACCATGGATCTGCGATATCGCCATGTTCATCAGCATAATCCAGCAGAAGGCTCACTTTCTTTTCCGGATCTTTGCCTAGAATTCGAAGCATATTTCTTCTGTTTCGCTCTTCCATTCCAATCAGATAATCATATTTATTATAATCTGATTTTTTAAGCTGTACTGCCCTTTTCCCTTCACATGTAATCCCATGTTTCGCCAGTTCACGCTTCGCCGGTGGATATACCGGGTTACCGATTCCATTCCAGATTTCCTCTGTACTCGTCGCCGCAGAGGCGATGTAGAACTGGTCACTAACCCCACGGTTATTGACCATGTCCTTAAATATAAATTCTGCCATTGGAGAACGACAGATATTTCCATGGCAGATAAACAGGATATTCTTCATACCGATTCTTCTCCGAAAACTCATCTTTTTCTACAGTATAGCAGGTATCTTTGTTTTCGCCAAGAGCAATTTCCGAATGTTCGGCTCTCTCAATCATCCGCAGCAGCTCTGTTTTGGATAAACCGCTTTCGGCGGTCTTCCGAATGTGCCAGCAACTCTCATCCATGGTCAATCCAGCCTCCATGATGACCACATTCTGTGTCCAGTTCAGACGCATTGCCTCTGCCAGCAATTCCAGCGTGTCGCCGTACATCCGGTAGAAGTCCCGCATACGGCGCACATTGCGGGGAGAGAAGCCATCGGCTGCGGGATAGGCCGCTTGCAGGTATTCCGACGCCGCGACAGCCGCGCCTTTCTCCGCTCTGCTGCCGACCACCCGGCCAATCTCGCAGTACAGCTCCATCTGCGGGAGCTGCGCCGCAACAGCGGCGTCCAGCGCGGCAAACATGGCGGTGTAATCTGTGGGCTTGCGAATGTTCATTGGCTTTCTCCTTTCCGGCGCAATGCGCCTGATCAACGCTCAAAGCAGAGAAAAGCACGGCGGTGTCACCGTGTTTTCCTCTGCTCTGACCTGCTTCAGATGATCCGCACGATCTGCTCCCACAGCAGGATGTGCTTTTCATCAATGGCTTTGTTGTCATGATAGTGGCCGAACAGCCAGTAGTGGTATCTTGCTCTTTCCCGTACCTCCTGCAAGAAATCCGTGAGCCGATCCGCCTCGTTGTGGCGGCTTCCCATGAGGGCGATGCTGGTGGGAGCGCAGTGGGTGATGATGTAGTCCACCTGCCAGCCGACCGCGTCAAGGCTTTGCCGCGCTTCATCATATTCCTCATCTGAGGGCAGTTCCTGCGCCCACCACGAGATATGGTTGATGCGGTACCTCGCTCTTGGCTTGTGCCCCATACCCGATTTGCCGGACAGAAAAACAATCTGTATAATGGAAAG
>OIWP01000752.1_pt1 | contig 46555 bp, 68 predicted proteins | sample 1587661 | NCBI WGS metagenome assembly OIWP01 (sample SAMEA3888899, study PRJEB22519) | human gut metagenome | biome: human gut; feature: human-associated habitat; material: faeces | place: Denmark | collected 2010 | reverse complement strand
CCGGGGAAGTCGGCATGTACGTGTGTGGTATTACCGTTTACGATCTCTGTCATATCGGCCATGGACGTACCTTCGTCTCCTTTGACGTCGTGGCGCGCTATCTGCGTTTTCTCGGCTATAAGCTGAAGTACGTGCGCAATATCACCGATATCGACGACAAAATCATTAAGCGCGCTAATGAAAACGGCGAAAGCTTTGTCGCGCTGGTCGATCGCATGATTGCCGAAATGCACAAAGATTTTGACGCGCTGAATATTCTGCGTCCCGACAGCGAGCCGCGCGCAACGCACCATATTGCGGAGATCATTGAGATCACCGAGCAGCTGATCGCCAAAGGCCATGCTTACGTGGCAGATAACGGCGACGTGATGTTCGACGTGCCGACGGACCCGAACTACGGTCTGCTGTCGCGCCAGGATCTCGATCAACTGCAGGCGGGGGCGCGCGTCGACGTGGTTGACGTCAAGCGTAACCCGATGGACTTCGTCCTGTGGAAAATGTCGAAAGAGGGCGAGCCGAGCTGGCCGTCGCCGTGGGGCGCGGGCCGTCCGGGCTGGCATATCGAGTGCTCGGCGATGAACTGCAAGCAGCTTGGCAACCACTTCGATATTCACGGCGGCGGTTCGGATCTGATGTTCCCGCACCATGAAAACGAAATCGCCCAGTCCACCTGCGCCCACGACGGTGAATACGTCAACTACTGGATGCACTCCGGTATGGTGATGGTTGACCGCGAGAAGATGTCGAAATCGCTGGGTAATTTCTTTACCGTCCGCGACGTGCTGAAGTATTACGATGCGGAGACGATTCGCTACTTCCTGATGTCCGGCCACTATCGCAGCCAGCTGAACTACAGCGAAGAGAACCTCAAGCAGGCGCGTTCGGCGCTGGAGCGTCTGTACACCGCGCTGCGCGGGACGGACAAATCCGTCGACGCGGCGGGGGGCGAAGCCTTCGAAGCACGCTTTATCGAGGCGATGGACGACGACTTCAACACCCCGGAAGCCTATTCGGTGCTGTTCGATATGGCGCGTGAAGTGAACCGTCTGAAAACTGAGGACGCGGCCGCGGCTAATGCCATGGCGGCCCACCTGCGTAAGCTTGCTGCGGTGCTGGGTCTGCTGGAGCAGGAGCCGGAGGCGTTCCTGCAGAGCGGCGCGCAGGTTGACGACGCGGAAGTGGCGGAGATCGAATCGCTCATCCAGCAGCGTCTGGACGCGCGCAAAGCGAAAGACTGGGCGGCGGCGGATGCGGCGCGCGACCGTCTCAACGAGATGGGCATTGTGCTGGAAGATGGCCCGCAGGGCACCACCTGGCGCCGGAAGTAAGCCATAAAAAAACGCCCGCAAAAGCGGGCGTTTTTATTTTCGTTGTCAGGCCGTGACGGTCACGCTCTGGCCTTCAAAGCTCACCGTCTGACCAGCGACGATTTTGCAGCGTTTGCGGGTTTCCACCGCGCCGTCGACTTTTACCAGCCCGTCGGCGATGGCGATCTTCGCCTGGGCGCCGCTTTCGCTCCAGCCTTCCAGCTTCAGCAGATCGCACAGCTCAACGTGCGGGTGTTTACCTAAGGAAAATGTCGCCATCTCAGGCCTCCTCAACGTCGTGATACTCTTCGCACGCCTGCAGCGTGTTCTGGATCAGGGTGGCGACGGTCATCGGGCCAACGCCGCCGGGAACCGGGGTGATGTAGGACGCGCGTTCGGCGGCATCTTCATACACCACGTCGCCGACCACTTTGCCGCTTTCCAGACGGTTGATGCCGACATCGACCACAATCGCCCCTTCTTTAATCCACTCGCCAGGAATAAAGCCCGGTTTGCCCACCGCGACGATCAGCAGGTCGGCGTTTTCGACATGATGGCGCAGGTTTTTTGTAAAGCGGTGGGTGACGGTGGTGGTGCAGCCGGCCAGCAGCAGCTCCATGCTCATCGGGCGACCGACGATATTGGAGGCGCCAATGACCACCGCATTGAGGCCGTAGGTGTCGATATTGTAGCGTTCCAGCAAGGTCACGATACCGCGCGGAGTGCACGGACGCAGGCGCGGCGCGCGCTGGCACAGGCGGCCAACGTTGTAAGGATGGAAGCCGTCGACGTCTTTATCCGGCGCGATGCGCTCGAGAACTTTGACGTTATCGATCCCTGCCGGCAGGGGCAGCTGAACCAGAATACCGTCGATGGTCTTATCGGCATTCAGAGTGTCGATAAGCTCCAGCAGCTCGGCTTCGCTGGTGGTTTCCGGGAGATCGTAAGAGCGGGAGACGAAGCCCACTTCTTCACATGCTTTGCGCTTGCTGCCGACATAAATCTGCGAGGCAGGGTTGCTGCCGACCAGCACGACGGCCAGCCCAGGGGCGCGTTTTCCGGCCGCAACGCGAGCCTTCACTTTTTCCGCAACCTCAGAGCGTACCTGCTGCGCAATCGTTTTACCGTCAATAATTTTTGCTGCCATCAGAGAGAGGATTCCATCTGTATCTTTACGAAAGGGGGATGAGGATATTTTGTCAGAAGCGGGCCTCGCTGTCAGTCCTCGTTTGCTGTTTTATCCTGTCTGAGGCTAATTTAGCCTGTTATGACCATAATTATTACATGGTTATTGGTGCGTTGCGCCTGGCCACTGAGTCGATTTACGCGCGCATGAGCCCCAGCGGTATGCTTCTTGTACAGTTGGTGGGGGATATTTCGCCAGCGTCGTATAAGCCCCGCAGTTTCCTGGCAAAATGGATTGACTCAACCGACGTGGACCGTATAATTCCACGCGTTTCACTCAGCGAAGCACTCGCTTCTCAGGGCGCCCTTAGCTCAGCTGGATAGAGCAACGGCCTTCTAAGCCGTAGGTCACAGGTTCGAATCCTGTAGGGCGTGCCATTAAGAAACAATAACTTACGCAAGTTTCAAACCAGCCTGATTTCCTCCTTGTGTCGTATTTGTGTCGCTAGCGCCAAAAATGGCGTCAATTTTCCGTGCGTGTTCGGTCAGGTGGTTCGGCGCCAGGTGAGCATAACGACGTACCATCTCGATACTCTCCCATCCTCCCATTTCCTGCAAAACAGAAAGCGGTACGCCGGACTGAATAAGCCAGCTCGCCCAGGTGTGCCGGAGGTCGTGAAAACGGAAATTCTCGATCCCCGCTTTTTTCAACCCGGCTCGCCAGGCATTATTGTCATCCACCCGCATTTTTCTAACCGCGGGCGTCAGCGTTCCATCAGGGCGATGTTTTGCCGTGGTGTGAACGAACACCCAGCGTGAGTGCTTCCCTATCTGATCCCTTAATACCCTGCATGCGGTATCATTCAGAGCTACGCCAATCGCCTTGCCCGCTTTTGCGTTCTCCGGATTTACCCATGCAACCTTTCTCTGCATATCGACCTGCTGCCACTCAAGCCCGATGATGTTTGAGCGGCGCAGGCCGGTTGCCAGTGCAAATATCACCACTGGCTTAATGCTCTCCGGCATGCACTCGATCAGCCGCTCAGCTTCTTCTCTGGTCAGCCACCGTATCCGCTTACTGATCGGCTTGCGGGTTTTGATAACAGGAGCTGTTTTTATCCAGCCCCAGTCATTCGCCGCGGCCCTGAGAAGGGATCGAATGAAGGAAAGGTGTTGCGCCTTCGTCGCCTGTGAAACCTGCCGTGGTTTGTATTCCGGAACAGGCTTCCCCTTCCTCACCGCGGCATCACGTTTACTCTCCCACACCTGCAGGTGTTTACGGTTGATCATCCCGTTAACGGCTTCATGAACTTCCTCCGCCGTTATCTTCGAGACATCACGGCCGGAAAAATGCTGCAGCCAAAACTCAATTTTGGTTTTGTCATCATCCAGCGATCGCTTATGGTCCTTTTCCCGCAGCCACCGGATGCAGCACTCTTCGAAGGTTCTGACGGGCAGGTCGCCGATCTGGTCAACCCGCCACGCTTCCGCCTTCAGCTTGTCGTGGAGCTCCTGAGCCTGCTTTTTGTCCCCCGTGCCAAGAGATCGCCTAACTCTTTTTCCTGACGGCGTAAAGAAATGACAGTGCCACACGCCGCCCCTGAGGGTGATTGACATAAAACTTCTCCTTTATGTTCACCCGCGTTCGCGATGACAGGATCGCGCGGGGTTTTCAAATATGCAATACACGCAGCCTCGGTCGTTCTGTACTTGTTGCCGACCTTGCGGCCGGCGAGTTCTCCAGAATCAATCAGGCGGTAGATCACCCGCGCCGACACGATGAGCAAATCAGCGGCCTGCTGTGCTGTAATCGGTCTATCAGACGCCATATTTCCTCCCGGTTACGCCGCCCGCTGTGAGCGCAGTTTCTTAATGTGTTCGCTCTGCTCCAGATCTGCCTTTATCTGCTGGGCCTCTTCGTGAGAGAGCGGCTCGAAATCATTATTAAAGCGGTCTATGCTTGCTGTGTTGATCCGCCCCTGGCGCCAGTAGCGAACCACCTTAGCGTCACTGCCGGCGACAATTACCGGCCATCCGTGGCAATCAGCAAAGACTTGGCCTCTCTGAATTAACTTGAACATCACGGCCTCCAATGCTTACCGCGTAATTCCTCTTCTTCTTGACAGTCAGCACAGCGCTGGCAGCCAGCCACCAGTTCCCGGCGCGCTCGGGTATCTCTTCCCCGCAGTCGCGGCAGTGAGTAGCTGAAACTGCGTTGTGGTTGATGCGCATGTTCTGGATGGTCATTTCCAGCCGGCGCTCTGCCAGCTCGTTGGCCTGATCGATGATTTCTGGCATGTCAGCGCTCCTTTATCTTTCCGTTCAAAATGCCGATTTCCACATAAAGATGGCTTGGCGTTAACCCAAGCTGCCTTATCAGCGGCATGCATCCGTTGAGGATCGGTCGTGATATCTCGTCGCAACTTAAAGCGGGAGATGACCGCCGTTTTGCCTTAACCTCATCGTTAGCCTTGCGCGCGATGCTTCTGAGCGCATTTTTCTTTTCTTCTGGCGTCATGCTGCCTCCCGTTTAGCAATCAAACGGGCGCCGAAATTCATTAGGGCATCACGCTCTACCGTCGAGAAATGGCAGTGAGTACGAGGATAGGGATGCCAGATAATCAGCATCGAGCCTTTGTTATTTCCGCTTACCGGCTTACCTGTCACCGGGTTGATAAATGCCAGTCTTCCCGCAGTAATAAAGCGAACCTCGCTAGCGGTCTGGATCGCCTCCTTGAACCAGCCAACCGAAGTGTCAGCAGGTACCAGCATCACCGTGCCGATCTGATTGGCGCTCTCGGTGGCTGCCTTCTTCACGAATGGCGTGATGTCGCTGTATGGCGGGTTCAACCAGACGTAGCCCGGAATGCTCAGGTAATCAGCCCATGGCGTTTCAAGTGTGTTCTGCTCGGATGTTATGAACTTGCGACACAGCGCGTTATGCGCTGCTGCGGCTGCATCAAGCTGGAAGCAGAACTCAGCATTCAGGCATGCGAAGAGGGCGGGCGGAGTTCGCCAGAGGTCGCGCTGATCAGCTGGCGTGTTGCTGCCGCCATAATCACCTGCTGATTTTTTAACTGGCAACGCAGCCGCAATACGCTCGCCGATCCAGCGCATAACCGGCACTGCCATGCTGTTGCCGATTGCACGATAGCGAGGGCCATCCGGGCATTCAGTAGCTTCTTTCCCGCGCCATGAAATCTGTGTGTGGTTATCAGGAAAGCCCTGCAGGCGTTCGCACTCGACTGGCATAAGACGTCGAACAGATACGCCATGCATGACGGCAGGTGTTAAATTTGTACCGCTATTGGCGCTTGTAAGCGTTGGTGATTGCTCTTCAGCGAATCCAATGCCTCTTGCTTTGGCGCCTTGCCCCGGTTTGAATGCATAAGCAATCGCCGGAGGCTGCCCGCCGTTTGCGTTGCTGTTATCTGAATTTCCTGCGCGCAATGTCGGAGACAGGTCTTCTGATGCGTCTGCTCCATGGTCTTTGTAACTGAACGCAATGCATGCATTCTCCTGCCCGTGGTTACGACCAAGCGTATGCGCAAGCTCCAGATTTGTGTCAGGGTCTTGAGTGCCATGCACAGCAAAAGTCTCGACTTCGAAATCAATGCGCTGGCCCTTTGCTGTCAGGCAGGCGGCAACATCGATGTTTCCCCCTGTGTTTCCACCACCGAAAGCGAGGAGGTGCCCTGCTTGGGCCTGATTGTCATCTGCGCCACACGTTCCAACGCCTCTCGCAGTAAGGGCGGCAACTGCCGTTTGCGGTTCTCTGCTCGGCGGAGTATCCCGGCGCACGCCTTCGGACTCAAAAAGTACTTGGCCGGGATCGAATCCTTTTCGAGCACTTGCGACAACGAACACACGCTTGCGTCGTTGGGCCACTCCGAAATATTGGGCGTCCTTGACGATCCAAGCGATTGTCCTTTGGGGTCCATACACACAACCAGCGTGCGTCCACTTTCCCCCTGATGGCTTAAGTTCACAGCTTTCTCCGGCAAGTCCTGCCAGAAAGCAACCAAAGGCGTTATCGTGGCTTGTGAGGACGCCAGGGACGTTTTCCCAGACGAAGATTGCTTCTTCTTCTCCGCGCTCGATGCGCTTATCGTCGATTGCATTCGCTAATTCCACATATGAAAGGGTTAACTGCCCTCGGGCATCGGAAAGGCCATTACGCAGACCTGCAATGCTGAATGCCTGGCAAGGTGTGCCGCCGACCATTACGTCAGGTGCCTGAACTTCACCGGCGCGCACCGCCGCGGCTATTTTGGTCATGTCGCCGAGGTTCACGACCTCTGGCCAGCGTTCCGCCAGTACAGCAGACGGGAACGCTTCGATTTCTGAGAACCATGCTGCTTTCCATCCGAGCGGCTCCCAGGCGACCGTTGCGGCTTCAATGCCACTGCATATTGATCCGTAAATCATTGCGCACCTCGTTTCGTGTCTGCCTTTCTCATGCGGCATGGTCGTGGTTTTTTATGCTGGAAATCTCTTTCTCCAGCTCTTCCAAGAACTTTTTCACTTCGGACTGAATCTCATTTGCCAGTGCTTCGTCGAAGTGAATGCGCTTTTTGAAATAGGCGAGGTCTGGCGGTAGACGATCGTCGAAACTAACGAAATCACACCATTCGCGCCCTGTGCACATCATCTGAGCGTGCATCTGCAACAGGTACTGGCGTTTTGGCTCGCCAGTTTTTAAGGTCTCAAGATGAGTCCAGGTGTTGGGGCACTTAATTTCGATAAGCCCATCACCATTAACAAGCCCATCAGGACTTGCTGCGAATCCTGGTATAGTTGGGTGATCGATAAGCCCCACCTCAGTGATTTCGGCATCGAACTCATTCAGCGCATACATCTCGCGTGCTACCGGCTCGAGTTCTGTTCCGCGTATCATTGCGGCGTTGGAGAAACCTTCTTCAAGCTTCCCGGTGAGGCGCTGGCAAATCAGCTCGGCCATGTAGTTCTGTCGGCTTGCTGCATAGCCAGACTTGGTTCTGGCCATGACGTCAGCAAGGCGGCTGGCTGTGACTTTTCCGCAGCGAGCGGCAAACCATTCTGGGGTGCGTTGTTCCATCATTTATCCTCCGGCGCTGCGGCATCGACAGGTTCTGCGTTGTCGACTGCAAGGCTCATGTCATACATGCGACGCTTCTCAACCGCGCCGATAACCTGTTTCTCTTCTGCGCTTAACGCAACCCAGAATTCCTGGTACTTAACAGTTCCAAGGCGTGCGGCAGACTCGCCTTTTGCGATCAGTTCCGGGCGACGACCATCCGACTCATGCCCTACATGAACCTCTGCCGTACTCCCTTCAATGACACGCTCGGCTTCGTCCTGATCGAAGATGCCAGCAAACCCAAATGCGAGACGCGCACACTGGATCAGCGTCTTGTGACGAAGCATACGGGTAGGGTGGGACTGCCATGGCTGAGTGTTGCGTTTGCACTCTCCCATGTACTCAGTAACGATGGTCGGGTGTGTCCGGTCTTTCCGGTATATCTTGCAGGTACACGCGCCTTCTTCCTTGTCGTAGGCAAACTCCATTCCATCAAACTGAGGATGTTCGTTGATGATTCGAGCCCAGCCGTCAACGCCGACCACTGGAACAATTCCGCCTTTATCCGGGAATGCATAAATCTCCTTCGTCCACGGATTTAGTCCGTACTGGTTGGCGACGATCAGCAGTGCCGTGAACTGCTCATCAGTGACATTCCCACCCTTAAATGCTGTATTTTTCAGAGTGTTCATCAGGTCAGTTCCGGCATCCATGCCGAGGCGGGAGGCAAGCTTCCCGGCCATTGTAGAAAGTGCTGTGCTCATAGAATTCCCCTCAAAGTTAAAACGGGCAGCCGGTGCGGTGATCCCAGTCGTATTCCGCCTGGGCGTAAGCTACTGCCGAGATGAGATCGTTATATGCCTCGCCAGCTGCATCGCTGCGGAGGCCTTCGTATGGGCTTTTCTCCATCGGCACAGAGAAACGGAACAGGCCTGACGGCTCTTTCGGCAGGGCGTCGATAATTTCCTGCGCCCGATCGTCAATCCACTTTTGCTTCTCTTCGGTGAGCGACTGTTCAGCCCATTTCCGTTCTTCGATAGCGTCGTATGCGCGGTATGCGTTCATAGCTCGCTCCTGAAATTTGGTTGTAATAATCCCGGCACCGTATTGGCTGCCTGATAGCTCAGTTAAATTCGTGCGCTGATATGCGCGGTTAATGCGTCCCGGCTGGAACCAGGTTCGGTTCGATACTGCGCGAAGCGTATGGCCGGCGGATGTGGCGCAGATTTCCCTGCGGCTCATGCCAGTAACTGCCGTCGCGATAGTCGAAGCTGACCAGCCAGGCGGCGCCGGTGCGGCGATTGCGCATCATCACGGCGCGTCCGTTGTTAGGAATTGAGTTAGCCATTGAACACCCCCGTAACGTGCAGAATTTTGATAACCACTGCCGCCCAGATAACGCCGCAGATCAGCAGGCAGTAAATCAGTTAACGAATGCCTTGTTTGCTCATTTGCCACCCCAGCACGGATAGCTAACTGCGAGAACAGCAACCAAAAACGGAACGACCTTTAACCAAAAATTACGCCATGCAGGCTTGTCTTCTTCGCGGATCATCTCTTCACCTTTGCCTTATCGCGGCTAACGGGACGTTTTGACTTCACCCCGGCGTTGCCGGTGTTGTTTGGATGAGATGATAATGTACTAATGGTTCATCAATGTAAAGTACCAAAAGTACATTTTTAATTTGGCAATAGTTCATTTCAATGTAAGTTAATGAACTTAAAGTATATTTATTTTACGTTTTGTTTTTGGTAAGAGTTGTTTGGCGGTAGAGCTGGCACTGGATGTGCTGATGCTGAGGGAATAGTAGGGCAGTAAAAACCCGGCGCGGTTGCCGGGTTTAGATTAGGTTAGTTAGTTCTAGATCAGGGATGGGCAAGTATTTTCTTCGCGAAATTAATAGTTTCATTATGATTATCAGCAGAAGTGTGATTAATCTTCTTCGCGTCCATTGTTCTCTTGATTGTATCAATTACTTTTCGCTGCCCAGAGCTTGGAGAGTCGGGAACCTCAAGAGTGAACAGAATGTCTTCTGTTGCCAGTAAGTTTTCTTCTGCCGCTCGGGTTATCCTCATTACCCATGTGTCACTGTGCTCCATCATTTTTCCTGGCTCGGATTGCGTGAAGGCCAATGGTTTGATTGCACACTGAATTATATTCTGTTTTTTGGCAACTAATGGCATTGTGAATTTTGCATAAAACCCATCAATAGATTCTGGTTTGAAGGCGTTTTTTAACCCATCAATTCGATCGATGCTTCGCTTTATCTCTCTTGCCAAAACATCTTCCCTGCGCTCTTTGGTGTAGTCAGAGTGGTTTACATATCTATTGTAAATATGTTCCAGCTCTTCCTTAGGATCAGCGCTAAGCACCACCCTTGTGGAGCTAAACTGGAAAATTGACTCTTTCTTGGAGGTAAAGTACCGAAAAAACTGCGCAAGTTGTTGATGCCCAACAATTTGGCTAGCCTGAGCTTTTGCAAACTGCAACTCTCTCTGGATAGTATCTTTCGCTACAGGGAAAATACAATCGTCATGGAAAAAGCTTCGAACACGAGAGTCGTTGCGCTTAGTTATCTGAAAGTCAAAGAAGTTTTCTTTTGGTGCGCACATGACTACGCCAATGTTTGCGAATTCTTCAGTCTCCGCATAAGGCGCATATCTAACAATGCTATATAGGCATGGTGTGGTCATGCTATCGCACTCCAAAATTCATCACGGTCGCCTTTCTCTAAGGTGCCATTGACGAAAGGTAAAAAATCATCATCAACTACCCAGTCATCTGGTACATCGCCAAAAATCTCCGGGACTTTGCATAAACTATCAACAACTTTTTGGCGGTACTCTACGCGATCAATCAAATCATACTGCCACTTGCGATTACCCGGGCCATAGACATGAACAAGAAAATCATCTGGTTCTGCATTTTGATCAAAGGATAGATTATGGTCAATTAGATAATACTTATCGTTGCCAACATCATAAATGATATTGACGTTGCCGCCTTTATCCGTAAGTGTTCTGTCTGCATTTAATACCCATTTATCAAAAACATAGATTAATTTCTGCTGTTCTATGGGTATGATCGCCTCGTTTCTTGACTGAATAAATGTTAGGGCAACGGCGCCGTCAATGTACTGTGATGCAAACGCATGACCGGTAGAAATTTCACGTTTTAATTCAGGTGTATATTCTATTAGTTCTTCAGGAACAAACACGACTTTAAAGTCTGGTATCGGAAGTCCGATATCACTCGCCAAACAACCAGCAACAAACTCAGCAACAAGATTCTTTGGCGGCATTGAAGGTTTTGATTTCAAAACATACAGTTTCCCATCATCACACTTACAAAGAAACGGCTGAGTCGAACCCTCGTTGATACGGCGAATTATTTCAATGACATGGGGGATTGTACCATCATTATTTTTTTGGAGTTCCATCACCAGTCCTTAAAAGAATAATCACCCAAACACCCCGTTTATGCACCTAACTTAAGCTTTATTGCCCTTCTTGGCTGCAAGCCACCGGGCAACGGTCTTACCCATGCTTCCTGTACGTCTTCGGCATTACCAAAAACACATCGAACTACCGGTCTGGCTTATTCAAAGTCATCCCGCTCATCCCTTCGCTTGAAGAAAATCTTATCTAGCCTGAGCACGATCCCAACCAGCCCGATAATCAGCAAAGTAATGAGTATTGGGATAATCAGATCAGACATGCTTCCTCTGCGTGCTAAGGCTTTACCCATGCTTCCTGTACGTCTGCGGCATGCTGCCGATCACCTTGCCGAACACGAACACCCGGTTCATCTCGTCTTTCTCGATCGGGTCCCAGGCTGCATAGCTCTTGTTATCTGAGATAACCAGCAGCTTGTCCTTCATCTTCTGCAGGCGCTTGACGTGAGCAGTGTCGTCGTACAGGAAGGCGTATATCCCGTCGCCGTCAAAGCTCTTAACGCTGATATCCACGAACAGCAGATCACCCGGCTCAATCGTCCCAGACATGCTGTCGCCCCGGACGTTGATGATCCTGATGTTTTCAGCCTTGCGCCCATCGAACATGTGGCGCGCTTCCGCTGGCGCATATTCAACGGAGTGGAGAATCTCCACGAACTCCTGATTGATAATGCCTGGTCCAGCGCTAACCGTTATATCCAATAGGTCAATGCGAAAGACATCCTTAAGGGTTTGGGTTGCCTCTGTATCGATTCCGTCCTCATCGACATCACCGAGCAGATACGACGCTGACGTACCAATGTGAGACGCCAGTGCTTTCAGCGTTCCGCGTCTTGGAATCGACTCTCCATTGAACCATTTGCTTACGGCCTTAGGGGTCAACTTCATCCTCTTGGCGATCTCAGCCTGTCGACCATGTGGTATCAATCCAGCTTTATCGCAGGCCAGCGCTAGCCTCTGAGAGAATTCTTTTCGCGCTCTTTCTTCATGAACCATATGTTCAATCATAATATCACTTGCGTGAACTATCAGTTCCGACTTAATATGTACTTACAGTTCATTATTGAGGGTTAAACATGGCACCGAATAGTCTTGGCGAAATCATCAAAAAGATTCGGGTTCCTGTCGTAGCTGAAGCCTGTGGTTGCTCGCCGCGCGCAATTTACAAATGGATTGCTAACGGAAGCCTGCCGAGGACGGATTACACCGACGAAACCAACTACGCAGAAAAAATCGCTCTCGCTTCTGGCGGCCAGTTTACCGCTGCTCAGATCCGGGAAGTCAGCAAGCCTAAAGCCGCCTAACCGGCGGTATTTCAATCAACACCAGAGGAAGTATCACAGATGGAGAGTTCAACGACACGCAACAAAGTGGAGGCTCGCAGGATAGAAAGCTGGTTACACAGCCAGATAGCTGAACTGGGAACCACGAATATCGCCAAAGTGGCCGGAGTGAATAAGTCGACGGTGAGTCGCTGGCGGGAAAGTCTGCTGCCGAACATGTCGCTATTGCTGGCCATCCTGATTTCTAACAGGCCGGGAGAGAAAGGTGATTTTGAAGCATGAGAGGGAACAGAAAGGCGAAAGCCGCAGTGCACGAACACTAACGGCTTTCAGGTGCAAAAACGAAGAGGTAATTGCGAGGTAATTATGCCTGGTAAATCTGTAAGAGTAAACAATCCGGAGGTAGCACGTGAGCATGTCACTTATGGCGAAAGCAATGGGGGTCAAAGTGGGAAACTCACTGCGTAAGCTCGTTCTTATCAAGCTGGCCGACAACGCCAACGACAAGGGCGAATGCTGGCCTTCGTATCAACACATCGCCGATCAGTGCGAATGCAGCAAATCCGCTGTTCGCAACCATATTGATGCGCTTGAGGATATGGGGCTGCTCAAGCGTGAAAATCGCGTTGGGGTCAACAACGGGAAAGGTAATACATCCAACGTGTATTATCTGAACCTTGATGCTACCCCTATGCCATCAAAAAGCACAGGGGTATGCCATGAAATAGCACCCCCTATGCCATCTGATGGCACACCCCCTATGCCACTAGATGGCACCAGAACCAGTCACTCTTTTGAACCAGTCACTGAACCAGACTCTCTCTCTGCGCGAGGGCAGTTTATCAGCGAGGCCGCAAAGCGACGGATCGGGATTTCACCCAACGGGGAAATACCTTTCCCTCCTGCCTTCAAGCCATCGGCAGATCACATTGCGATTGCCTCGGAGAAAGGGATCAACATTGAAACCGAGTTGCTGAACTTTCGTGATTATCACCAGGCCCGCGGCACAAAGCTGATCGACTGGAGCTCGGCATTCCGGGTATGGCTCAGGAACGCGAGAGTTAATCCGCTTTCCGGGCGCCAGAGAAGCGAACTTGATTCCCCACACTGGAACAGCCCTGAAGGCTGGAAGGATTTCATATGACCGCTCAGCTTATGACCGCGATCAGCAATCGCGATGGTGATGCGCTGGCCAGAATGGCCGCAGGTAGCACGGAGCCGCAGAGGCTTCTCGATTTCGAAGCTGAAAGGCTGGTTGACTCCCTGTTCCGTCAGCTGAAGCAGATCTTCCCGGCGTCAACGCAGACCAATCTGCGCACCGACGCCGAAGAGAAGACAGCGAAGCGCCAGTGGATTGCAGCTTTTGCCGAAAACGGGATCCGCACCCGCGAGCAGTTATCCGCAGGAGTGCGACATGCGAGAGCCAGCGAATCGCCGTTCTGGCCATCGCCGGGCCAGTTCATCAAGTGGTGCAAGGACAGCGGCACCGTGCTGGGAGTGACTCTTGTCGACGTGATGAACGAGTTCCACCGTTACAGCCGTGAAAAAGGGCTGCATACCGGCGGTGCTGAGCGCTTCCCGTGGTCTCACCCTGTCATGTACTGGGTTGTTACCGATACCCGGCGAGCAATGTACCAGCGCCAGCTCAGCGAGGCAGAAACCGAGAAATATGCTGCTAAAAAGCTGGAAGACTGGGCGCTGAAAGTCGCCGCCGGAGAACAAATACCGTCGCCGGTACTGGCTCTGGAGAACAACCAGGAAGCCATTCCGACAAACCATGTCAGCCGTCAGCAGGGCTTTCACCCTGAAGGCAAAAGCTTCGGGTGCATGCCAAATGCAGCATCGCTCGGCGCGTTAACTCCGGCTCAATGGCTGCGGGATGAATACCTGCGCGGGAAAGAGAGAGGGCTTATCTGATGAAAAAGAACTCAGGCAAACAAGCCGTTATTAACTTCATCGGCCAGCATCCTGGCTGCAGCTTTCAGGATATCCGCCGCGGTACCGGTCTTGACTCTTCAGTGGTCAATTCCTCCCTGTGGCAGATGCACCGTGACGGCCAGGTTAAGCGAGAAGGGGAGTGCAGGAGCTACCGCTACACCCTGATCGACACAACAGCCGTAACCGAAAGCGATCCGTCTGTTCAGTATCGCCAGCGTCCTGGCGGCGTAAACCCAATGACCAACCTTTTTAACCAGTGCCTGGCGGGAGTAAGAAAATGAAAAACGAAATCGAACAGATTGCACTGCAAAACGATATGAGCATTGAATTCGTAACCTGGTTCTTTAACGAGAAGAAGGTGGGGTGCGGAAATGTCTGGTTCATGATGATGGCTGCAATGTGGGAGGGCTGGAAAGGTCGTAGCATCGAAATGGATAAGCTGGCGGCGGAGAATGTGGCTCTGAAAAAATCAGCGCCGGCACCGTTCAGTAAGCTGATGATGGAAGCGCTTGATACTTATCATTCGAAAGCTGAAGACGTGCCTGAGTTGGCCATGCTGAGCGCATACGTAAAACTGCGCGATGGGCTAAAAACCCCCGCCACCGATCGCATCGTAGCCGGCTTTAAGGCTGATGGTGTAGCAGAACGGGAAAAGACCATCACATTCACGGCAGCTAAAAAGCGCACGCAGGATGGAGTAGCGTTAATCGCTATCGGCAAGCCTTATAAAATTCACAACGATGATGTGATCGGCGAATTCTTCATCGGTGAGCGTGGTCGTTACGGCGTAATCACCATGGACAGACTCAATTACTTCGCAACGTCTGATGAATACGCATGGGCTTTTTCGCTGCGCGAGGAGGCCGGCAAATGACAGAACAAACCATTCTCGACATGTGCTGCGGCTCCCGCATGTTCTGGTTCGATAAGCAGGACGAGCGCGCTGTATTCAGTGATATCCGCTCCGAGCAGCACACACTGTGCGACGGACGCAGCCTGGTTATCAGCCCGGACATTATCGCCGACTTCCGCGCGCTGCCGTTCGCTGACGCCTCTTTCCCCATTGTCGTGTTTGACCCGCCGCACCTGGAACGTGTTGGCGAAAACGCCTGGATGGGTAAGAAATACGGTCGCCTGAACAAAGACACCTGGCGCGATGACCTGCGCGCGGGTTTCAAAGAAGCGTTCAGAGTGCTGCGGCCACACGGCGTACTCATCTTCAAATGGAATGAAACCCAGATACCGGTTAGCCAGATTCTGGCGCTCAGTGACGAGAAGCCGGCTATCTGGCAACGCACAGGGAAAGCGGACAAAACGCACTGGGTAATTTTCGTGAAGGGGGCCGACAAATGAGCAACCGTATCCCTAACTTCGGCTGGAACCGCCTGAAGCTGGCAACGCTCACCTATGAGCAACTGGCTCAACTGGAAGAGCAAGTGAAGGCTGAGCATGCCTGCAAAAACGGCATTCACCTCTTCGACAAGGCCGGTCAGCGCAAACTCGATGCCCTTAGCTGGGCCATATACAACAAGCAGAAGGCGGAGCGTGCAGCATGAATATCACCGAACTAGCGCAGAGCCTGAAAGCGGCAGCCGAGAAAGCGACTCCTGGGCGCTGGGAATACTACCCAGGAAACACGAGCATTGAATATAACGTTGACTCGATGGATGAAGACCAGGGTTCAATCGTTTATGTCGATAGTGGCGACTTCACACAGGCTCAAACAGACCGTAATGGGGAGTTTATCGCCCTGGCTAACCCTGCCAGCATCCTCGCGCTGGTAGAGGCGCTGGAGAAGGCGCAGGCAGCCGAGCGTCGTTGGCATCGGGTGGCGTCCCGGGTACATGAGCAGGCTTGCGAAAGCGACGTGAAAATTGATGGGCTTGAGGCCATCCGCGCAGCAGCCGAAAAGCTGGTCCGCTGCAAAGGCCGCTACCATTCCGAGCAGAACTACCGAGCACTGGCGGCGCTGTTTGGTGTGAACACTCCAGATCTGCCGCCGCTGGAGCATGAAAACGTCCATTATGCCGATGCTGCAGAGATGGAGATTGCAGCGCTCCGCCAGCGCATCGCCGAGCTGGAGTCCCGCACCGTGAAGTTGCCGCCAAAGGTTGATAGTTCAAACATTCCGTTTGCAGGGCATACCTGGAATTGCTGCCTGGATGAGGTTGAGAAGCGCCTCGCCGCCGCTGGCATCAAGGTGGAGGATGAGTGATGCGTAAATTCAAAGTGACCATTGAGACCGGGATTGTTGGCGGAAATTTCGAGGAAATATTCGAAGTTGAAGATGATGCAACCGATGAAGAGATTGCAGAAGAAGCTAAGGATATTTTCCTGAATCAATGCAATTACGGCTATAGCGAGATTACCGGGGAGGCTGAGTAAATGAGCATAACCAGAGAGCGTTTGCTGGAAATCATCGTAACCGGACCAGAGGCATCTGGCGCAGAGCAAAACGAACTGGCCCGCATGGCGCTGGCCGCAATGGACAGCGAGCCGGATTGTAATGAGCAAAAGCTTTTCTGTTCAACCGATACGGCGAGGATGAGGAAGGTAATTTCTGCCTCTGATGGGACCGAGGCAACACCGCTCTATCGTCACGCGCAGCAAGCGCCAGCAAGCGAGCCGGTGTATCAATACTGGTGCTATACAACTGTCGAAAATAGCGAGGGAGATCCGGAAGAGTTTTGGTTCTGGAAGGACTGCGAAAAGGACTTTTATGATCGCTGGAAAAATGCAAAGCGCACGCTCTACAAGACCCCGCAGCCAGCGCTGGTAGTGCCGCCAGAGCAGCACTGGGAGGAGTTGTGCCGTCAGCACCCTGATATGAGCATTGGTGATGCAATTATCCGGGCTGCGTGGTGGAATCACTGCCGCGCCGCCATGCTGCAGGCAAAGTCGCTAGCCAGCATCAATCCCGCGCCAGCTATGGGTTCCTTGCCAGAAACAGGTGAAGTGCTGCACACCAACTCTCCGGTAATCACGGATGAGGGGGGCTACCATTATAGATGTTAAGTATCCCTTTCTGAGAGCTTGCTCTTCAATATGTTTGGTATTATAGTTGCAGGCAATGAAGGTGGGCGGTTCGCTACTATACAAGAGGGGTGTACCCCGCGAACTCAACCCACCAACCCTTCTCCCCTACTATGAATTGCTATAATCAATGACCAGAACATATGCCATCATGATCGATGCGGGGTTTTTGCGTGCAAAATTAGGCACAAAGGATAAACCAATCGATGCGGAAGTAATCAAAGCATTTGTAGAAAAATTAACAAAAAGACCTGAGCTGGAAGGTATGATTTTGCATCGTGTTTATTATTACGATGCAGAACCGCTTACCGGAATACAGACGCATCCCATTAGCGGGGAGAAAATTGACTTCTCTGAAACAGATGTTTCAAAAAGAAATAAAGTTATGCTTGATGAGCTGAAAAGAACACCTTTTTTTGCTGTAAGACTTGGGGAGACAAACTTTCGAGGTTGGAAAGTAGACCCATGGGCTTTAAAGAGCAGTGACTCCAAAAAATCATCCATTAATGCCTACAATGTTAAGCCTAATGTTCAGCAGAAAGGCGTTGATATGCGCATTGCATTAGATATGTCATCAATGTCATTAAAAAAACAGGCCGATATATATGCTTTGGTGACTGGTGATTCCGATTTTGTACCAATTATAAAATTTGCAAGAAAAGAAGGCCGACAGATCTTTTTATACACTCTGGGACATGGCGTCAAGCAGACGATGTATGAACATTCCGATTTGTTAGTGCCAAATTCCATGGATAAATTGTGATAGGAGCTAAGAGTAGGCTGTCTGCGTCTTACTAGATAAAACCAATATCGCAGAAATAGAAGACAAAGTAATAGTCTGAACGCTCCACCTGCTTTTAAACTTGGGCCCGCATTGCGGGCCTTTTTATTGATCTTGTCGGAGGTGAAAATGAGTTTTGATTTCAACCTTGCACCGATAAGCTTAAGAGCCCGACAAGGTAACATCGATCTCGCCGCTTCCGGCGTCGCCTACAAAGAGCGGCTGAATCAGCCAGTAATAGCTGAGCAGGTAGCCAGAGAGCAGCCAGAACACCTCAGGGACTACTTTATGGAGCGCGTCCGCTACTACCGCGAGCAAAGCGTCCAGCTCCCCCGTGCATCCGATCCGCGCTATCTGGAAATGGCTGAGCAGAACGCCAAAAAATAGCGATTTTCTCGTATATGCTCATTTTGCTTTTATCCCCGGGAAGGGCGATAATTACCTGGTCAGTCTGGACAACTGACAACTTTACCCCGGCGCCAAGTGGGGACACATGGCGCAAACACTGCAATTTGAGAAGAGTTATCAAAACGTACTGATTCCCGCAGAGCCGGGAACCAGCGAATACCTGCAACTTATCCCGGTAGGGCAACTGCTTTGCGGTGAGTTCCGCAAGCCACGGAATTACGCATTCCACAAAAAGTTCTTCAAGCTTCTGACTCTCGGGTATCACTACTGGACACCTTCCGGTGGACTCATTGAGCCCGCGGAGCGCACCCTCATATCCGGGTTTATCGACTTCCTTTCATCCGATCTCGATCAGCGTGCTGCGCTCCAGAACGCCGCGGAGATGTATCTCTCCTCTGTCGGTATCTCCCGTTCCCGCGATATGGCGCTGCTGAAACACTTCGAATCCTTCCGCGAGTGGGCAACCATTCAGGCTGGCTTTTACGACGAATACCAGATGCCTGACGGTAGCCGTCGTCGTGTCGCAAAGTCGATCTCCTTCGCCAGCATGGACGACAGCCAGTTTAACGGCGTATACAAATCAGTGCTGAATGTGCTCTGGAACTACATTCTGCGTCGCAAATTCCACTCACCGGCTGAGGCTGAAAACGCCGCCAGTCAGCTGCTGAGCTTTGCGGGGTGATGGCTATGCAATGTCTTCTCGCCAAAGTAATGGAGCGCGGCATCTTCCGCGTGCCGGCGCGCCGCAAATGCAAGGTCGAAGTTAAGCCTTCCGACATCCCGACCCTGAAAGACTACACCGCCCGCCTGGTCGATAAGAAGTGGCTCCGCCTGAGAGCAAGGAGGCCACATGCTTAAACGTACTCAGCGCCGGTGCAAAATCTGCCGGGCAAAATTCACCCCAGCATTCGAAAACCATCGTTGGTGCTGTCCTGAGCATGGCGCTGAATTTGCCTTGCAGGAACTGGAGAAGAAACGCGCAAAGCAGGCTCAGGCGAAAGCGAAGAAAGAACGCGCAGCCTGGCGCAAGCGCAAAGCAGCGGTGAAGCCTCTCCGGCACTGGGAAGATATGACTCAGCGTGTCGTTAACGACTATATCCGCGAGCGTGACCACGATCTGCCGTGCATCAGCTGCGGCACGTTCGAAACGGTTCAGTGGGAGGCCGGGCATTACCGATCCCGCGGTAAAGCATCTCACCTGCGCTACAACGAGGACAACATTCACAAGCAGTGCCATCACTGCAACGTGCAGATGTCAGGGAACCAGCAGCAGTACCGCGTCGCTCTGGTAGAGAAAATCGGCGCTGAGCGCGTCGAGGCGCTCGAAAACAACAACACCCCTCATCGATACACCATCGAAGAACTGGAAGGTATCAGGCGCCATTACAGCGCGCTACGTCGTGCGCTCATAAAACAAAGGGAGGCCGCATGAGCAAAATCCAATACCCAATGTCCACTGCCGCTGTTTTTGATGACGTGGTCTGTCCCATCCGCCTGAACGGATCGCATCAGATAGAGAGCGAGGTTATGGGTGCGATCAGATGGTTCTGCCGGTGGAACAACGAGGAGATGGCCGTCGTTAAGGCGCATGTGCTGTTTAGCTGCTGGGGCCTTTACCTGACGTATGACCAACTTATGGCGGAGGCCAAATGAGCCGTGACGTTATCGAACGCATCCGCGACCGCTGGCAAAAGCTCCGCCTCTGCCGGCACCGTGGCACCGTACTGGTTGACTACCGAATTTTGAAGAATTTCGTCCGCATCTATCAGGCTTCAGGAGAGAAAGCATGAATACCCAGTATCTTGAGTATGTTCGCCAGCAACTGATAGTGGCCACCGCCGATCTGAGCGGTGCGACGAAAGGACAGTTGGTTGCTTTTGCAGAAAACGCGCAATTCACCGCTACGGCGCGCAGCCGGGGAAGGAAGAAAATAGCCGATCCGGTAACCGGCCGCATGGTAAAACCATCCAGCCCACCAATTCCCGGGCAGCAGTCCCGCGCTAAGGGTTCATCAATCGCTCTCGTTCTGCCCGTTGAGTATTCGACGGCCAGTTGGCGCCGGGCTCTGCTGTCGCTGGAAGAGCATCAGAAAGCGTGGCTGCTGTGGAACTACAGCGACAATATCCGCTGGGAGCACCAGGAGACGATCACCCGGTGGGCATGGGAGCAATTCAGCGAGAAGCTGGCCGGCGTACGCATTGCGAAGAAGACTGTCGATCGCCTTCGTCAACTTATCTGGCTGGCCGCGCAGGATGTCAAAGCCGAGCTGGCAGGGCGGGAGACGTATGAATACCAAAAACTTGCCGCTCTGGTCGGAGTGACACCGAAGAACTGGTCAGAAACGTTTACGGAGCGGTGGGAGGAGATGAAAACAACCTTGCGGCGCCTTGATAGCGATGCCCTGTTGCAGGTAACGCGATCACGTTCACAACAAAAGGCGACAAATTTTGACTCAAGTCTTGCAAAACTGGATTAAATGCGTCATATTTGAGTCTACTTTGATATGCTGCCTTAACTTTAAGTGGCGGCATGAAGATGATAGTCACATACCAGTTTGTAAAATTAGCCTCGGCATTCCGCCGGGGCTTTTTTATGCCTGCGATCCGGTCAGGGCTCTTGGGTAGAGACGTGCTGCACGACACGTCGACACCCGCCGCGCAAGAGCCCTGAACCAGATTGAGGGTCGATCGTATAAAGGTCATTACGGCAGGCTGTTAACCTGCTTATCGTGGTTCGATTCCACGTCGTCCCGCCAAATTACGGAGCTCTGGCGTAGATGGTTCGCGCGGATGCCTGAAGAGTATCAGGAGATGGTTCGATTCCATCGGGCTCCACCAAATTAGCCGGCTTAGCTCCAATGGTAGAGCAGTCGCCTTGTAAGCGAATGGGTAGCGGTTCAAATCCGTTAGTCGGCACCAATTCAGCGCCATTAGCTCAACCGGAGAGAGCAATAGCCTTCTAAGCTATCGGTTTCAGGTTCGAGTCCTGAATGGTGCACCAGATAATGGCCTGACCTGATGACGGGCTCATAATCCAATCCATCAGGGGCGTTGCTGCAACAGCGTCGCAGGCCGCCATATCCCTCTACCTTGGGACCATTACGGCTACCGCGCCGTCGCTTTTACCCTTGGTATTTCTTCCCGCCTTGAGCGGGTTTTTTATTTTCAGGGTCGCGGGAATCACCCTCGACGCTTTGTTGGTAAATCAGCCCGACGGCCCTGAACCTTTTACTGACTACAGATAGCACCCCGAACGTTATCGGAGGTGAGAGATGCAACGTATGAACCCAACCGATGGTCACAATCTGCCTTACTGGTGGTCAGCCTTGCTTGGTATCTTTTCCGTCCTGAGTCTGCAGGATTATGTCTTCATCATTGGCGCCCTGATCTCTGCCTTCTTCACAATCAAGACGTATTACGCAAAGCGTAAAGAAGAGCGAGAGCGACTGGATGAAGAGAAAAAGCGCACGCAGCTGTTGGCCAGTTATCTGGCTGATGTCTCCGCAAAGCCTGGAGGTGACCGTCCGGCTTCAGCCGAAGTGGTAACCGAGGCTTTGAAGCGGATCGCAAGTGACACACAGGGGTGATCATGACGCCATCAATGAGGAAGAAACTGATTGGCGTGATCGCTGGCGGTGGCGGAGCCATAGCCATTGCTTCTGCGCTCATCACTGGCCCAACTGGTAACGATGGTCTTGAGGGTGTGCGATACAACCCTTATCAGGATGTGGTAGGCGTCTGGACTGTCTGCTATGGCCATACTGGCAAAGACATCATGCTCGGCAAGAAGTACACCGAGGCTGAATGCCGTGCGCTGCTTAGCAAAGACCTGAACACCGTTGCTCGCCAGATTGACCCATATATCCAGAAGCCGATCCCCGAGGCAATGCGCGGGGCTCTGTACTCGTTCGCCTATAACGTCGGCGCTGGCAATTTCCAGACCTCCACGCTGCTGCGCAAAATCAACCAGGGCGACCAGAAAGGTGCATGTGATCAGCTGCGCCGCTGGACCTATGCCAAGGGCAAACAGTGGAAAGGCCTGGTAACTCGCCGCGAGATTGAGCGCGAAGTTTGTCTCTGGAGTCAAAAATGAGCCGGTTAACCGCCATTATCAGCGCCATTGCGATCTGCCTGGTTGTTTGCCTTGGTTGGCTGGCAATGCATTACCGCAACGCTGCTGCTGAGCAGAAAACCAGAGCCGATAGCGCTGAGCAGCAGGTAAACGCAGCACAGGCGATCACCTCCAACGTTCTGACCACCATGACCATCTTCAACACCATCGCCGAGGCCAATCAGCATGCAAAAGAGCAGATCGCACTGGACGCATCGGGAGCCTCGGCTGATATCCGGGTTGCTGTTGCGAATGATGATTGCACTAATCGCACTGTGCCTGCTGGCGCAGTTAAGCGGCTGCAGCAATACGCGAACGGTCTACGTCAAAGTGCCGGTGGTCCCGTTACCAGCCAGCCTGACGGCTGACACCCCGCAACCGGAAATCCCTGACAACCTGACGTGGGGCCAGAGTCTGGATTTAAACGTCAGTCTGCTATCAGCGCTGGGCCAGTGCAACCGTGATAAGGCTGACATCAGGCAAGCAGAGAAGAAACGAGCCTCGCAATAGCGGGGCTTTTTAATGCGTATCGTACACGCAAACCATCGAGAGTCTTTCAGTCGTGAGCCTGAGGAACGCCGTTAAAGGTGGCGACCTCTCTCGGGCGGCGCTCCTGTACGACAGGCTCACTCCTAAAAGGAAACGCTATGAAGAGTTTTTTAAATGGTTTTATCAGTAACGCTATATCCTGGTCCTTGCTTACCTTGCTTGTGTACTCGGCGTGGACAGGCAGCGAGGCGCTATCAAGAATCTCAGCAGTGGCTTACTGGATGATAATCATCCTGATGGTGTTCATGTCCGTTATCGTTACGTTTGCTGCGTTCTTAATCAAGCGGGAAGATAGCCCGCAAAAGAAGAATGCGGCAATCGAAAACCTCAGCGTGGTATTCAAGCGCTCGGGGGCGTTAAGCAAAATAGTAGGATGGTTGCGTCTTATCGCAATAGTGATACTCCTGGCATATTCCGGCTGGGTATTTACTGCTGTTACCTATGCGCTCTGCGCGTTGTTTTCTCGCTTCATTATCTCTGTAGGGCGTGATGAATACGAGAAACAGGCCATCGCACTTCAAGCGTGACCATTGCAGAGCCACTTCCAGAGGTGGCTCGATAATGTCACAACGAGGTAAGCCATATGCGCACTACTGGAACTCTGACGGCGGAAATTACGTTTCGCCCATACATGAAGCCGCTGCTCATCCTTTCAGTGCTTTTGCGCTGGGGCTGGCTCACTAAGAAGTGTATCCGGATTGGCCCTGTAATTGGCAAGCAGGCGTGATTATAAAGTTCTGCAAATGGTGCATTAAAAGCGCCATTGACAGAGTTTTATGTAAGTTTGTTGATGCCTAGGTGTCGAAATTACCGAGCAAGTATGTTTGGTACCCAGAGGATTGTTCTGCATGACTGAAAATGACAATCGCAGACCATACCCTCCCGTCAACTTCACTGGCGAAAACTGGCTGCCGTATACCCGGCTGATCCCTGCTGCCGAAATCGGAGAATGGGTAAATCAGAACATCCTCTCCGAAGAGGGCCGAATCCATAACCCTGACCATACGCACTTGGTCGACGCTGATGTGGCGTTCATGTGGGCCTCTGGCTCATTCGCCAAAAGCGGCCGCATTGTGCTGGGGCAGTGTGAGCAGGTAATGATGCGCGCAGGAGGTTGGCAGAAGTCCCGCATGGAACAGCAGATGCATGAATGGTTCGGTCGTATACCGAAGTTCATCATCACTCTGGCTGCTGACTACTGCGAGCAATGCAACGATCTGGAGTTCTGCGCACTGGTTGAGCATGAGCTTTACCACATCGCCCAAGCTACCGATGACTATGGCGCGCCGAAGTTCAACAAAGAAACCGGGATGCCGGTTCTGAAGCTTCGCGGCCATGATGTCGAGGAGTTCGTCGGAGTGGTCCGGCGTTACGGAGCCAGCAAAGATGTGCAGGAAATGGTGGATGCTGCTAACAGGCCGGCGGAGGTTGCTCATATTGATGTTGCCAGAGCGTGTGGGACGTGCATGCTGAAACTGGCTTAATTCTGGAATGCTTTGGAAGGATGGTGATTCATGGCTGCACTAAAACCGGAAGTTAAAGCCGCCATCGTTCAAATGCTTGCGTGCTATGACACGCTGTCGATTGTGGTCGACGCCATCCAAAAAGATTACGGGATAAAAGTCACCCCTCAGCAAGTTGAATCGCACGATCCGACGAAGGTCAGCGGCAAGGGTCTGGCTAAAAAGTGGGTAGACCTCTTCAACCATACCCGCGACCGTTTTCTCAACGAAATTTCCGATATCCCGATCGCCAACAAGGCCTACCGTCTGCGCGTACTGCAGCGAATGTCGACGACTGCTGAGAATATGAAGAACATCGGTATGACGGCCCAACTACTGGAGCAGGCAGCAAAAGAGGTGGGTGAGGCTTACAGCAATAAGCAAAAAGTCGAACACACCAGTCCTGACGGTAGCATGTCGCCGCGACCAACGACGATCAGACTGGTAGGAGTAGAGCCAACTAATGGAAAGTCAGGTTGACCTACAAATCCCGGCGAAGCTCGTTCCCGTATTCGCGACAGAGGGCATTCGCTATCGTGGCGCGCATGGTGGCCGAGGTTCTGCAAAGACGCGCACATTCGCGCTGATGAGTGCAGTTAAAGCGTATCAGGCAGCCGAAAGCGGATTAAGCGGCGTCATTCTCTGCGCTCGCGAGTTTATGAACTCCCTCGAAGAGTCATCGATGGAGGAAGTAAAACAGGCGATCCGGTCTGTTCCCTGGCTGGATGATTACTTCGATATTGGCGAAAAGTACATCCGCACCAAAAACCGCAACGTTAGCTACGTCTTCTGCGGCTTGCGCCACAACCTCGACAGTATTAAGTCAAAGGCGCGCATACTGGTTGCGTGGGTAGATGAGGCTGAATCGGTATCGGCGACGGCCTGGAAGAAGCTGCGCCCGACGGTGCGAGAAAATGGCTCTGAAATCTGGGTGACATGGAACCCGGAGAAAGACGGCAGCGCCACTGACAAGCTCTTCAGAAAGAACCCGCCGAAAAGCTCGATGATTGTCGAGATGAACTACAGCGACAATCCGTGGTTCCCGGATGTACTCGAAGAAGAGCGCCTCGAAGATCTGGAAAACCTCGACTACGCCGATTATGCGTGGATTTGGGAAGGCGCCTATCTGGAGAACTCAGACAAGCAGGTGCTGGCGAATAAATACGTCGTACAGAGCTTTGAAGACGACCTCTGGAAGAAATCAGAGCGCCTGCTGTTCGGTGCCGACTTCGGTTTCGCAAAAGACCCAAGCACGCTTATTCGGATGTTCATCCTGGATAACAACCTCTACATCGAATACGAGGCCTACGGTAATGGTGTAGAGCTCGATGACATGTGGAAGTTTTACGCTGGAAAAACCGATGCCACGCCGAAACAGCTTGAAGACTGGAAAGTTACTGACGAGGCGAAATTCCCCGGCATACCCGAGGCTCGCAAATGGCCTATCAAAGCCGACAACTCCAGACCTGAAACTATCAGCCATATCAAGGGCCAGGGTTTCAATATCTCAGCAGCTCAGAAATGGCAGGGCAGCGTAGAGGATGGGATAACTTGCCTGCGTGGCTTTAAGAAAATCATCATTCACCCACGCTGCAAGGAGACGGCTAAAGAAGCTCGTCTCTACTCGTACAAAACTGACCGGATCACTGGCGAGGTCTTGCCGGTCATAGAGGACAAGAACAACCACTGCTGGGACGCTGTCCGGTACGGTCTGGACGGCTACATCAAACATAAGCCTCAGTCGATGGGGATGATGATTCCCAAGAGGCTGCGAGGGAAATAGTGTTTGCGCCCCCTCTAGCTTTCATCAATACTGTTTATGAATACAGTATTTGAGTGCGAGATGGAGGTTTTGAAATGCCAGACAATTGGTTTGATGAAGAAAATAATCACTGCACCTTACTTGCAATCATTGAAGATGATGGGCAAAGAATCATTGCGTATAAATTCAAAAATGATGCGCATAGGTGGGAATACCGAATCAAAAGGGAATCTCACATAGTTTTCCCGGACTCTAAAATGAAAGATATGTAACCTCACAAGGCCGCTTCAGCGGCTTTTATTCTTTAAGCCACACCACCGGACAATCCATGACTGACAAATTAACTCTCGCCGTCAACCATGCGTTGAACGATGCGCGGATGGCGCGCGCCCGTATGGGGATGCTGAATCCCACTATGGGCCTGGACAATAAGCGTGGCTCTGCGTGGTGCGAATATGGCTTCCCAGAGCAGATCACTTACGACAACCTGTACTCGCTATATCGCCGCGGTGGCATCGCTCACGGTGCGGTAGAGAAACTTGTCGGTAAGTGCTGGCAGACCAACCCGGAAATTATCGAGGGTGACGACGCCGACGAAAGCGAAGAAGAAACCGCATGGGAAAGGCAGGCGAAACAGGTATTCACTAACCGGTTCTGGCGCTCGTTTGCTGAGGCAGACCGGCGCCGACTGGTTGGAAGGTATGCCGGTATTCTGCTCCACGTTCGCGACAATCAGGACTGGAATATGCCGGTAACAAGAGGGCGCGGGCTTGAGAAAATCACCGTTGCCTGGGCTGGTTCACTGACTGTTGGCGAATGGGACACAGGACTGAACTCGAAGACATACGGCCAGCCAAAGATGTGGCAGTACACTGAGCGTTTGCCGAATGGTTCAAGCCGCCGAGTTAATATCCATCCTGACCGTGTATTCATCCTCGGCGATTACTCAGACGATGCGATCGGCTTCCTTGAGCCATCCTATAACGCATTTGTCAGCCTGGAAAAAGTTGAAGGTGGTTCTGGTGAGTCGTTCCTGAAGAACGCAGCGCGCCAGTTAGCCTTAAGCTTTGACAAAGAGATCGACTTCGGCAGCCTCGCGTCGATGTACAACGTCAGCGTTGACGAATTGCAGGACAGGTTTAACGAAGCAGCGCGAGAGATGAACCGTGGGAATGACGTGCTGCTTTCCCTGCAAGGAGCAAGCGTAACATCTCTGGTGTCGCCGGTTTCCGATCCGTCACCAACCTATGACGTCAACCTGCAAACAGCCGCCGCAGGGGTTGATATTCCTACGCGTATCTTGGTTGGCAACCAGCAAGCCGAGCGTTCCAGCACTGAAGACCAGAAATATTTCAATTCTCGCTGTCAGTCGCGCCGCGTAGACCTCGCTTTCGAAATAGAGGACTTCTGCGACAAGCTTATCGACCTGCGCATCATAGACCCGATCAGCGTGAAAACCGTTATCTGGGATGATCTGAACGAGCAGAGCGGTGTGGAAAAACTCGCTAACGCCAAAGTCATGGGCGAGGTTAACCAGACTATGCAAGGCAGCGGCGAGAATCCTGCATTTAGCCGTGAAGAGATTCGAACGGCCGCCGGTTACGAAAATGACGATGAAGAGCCGTTAGGAGAAGAGGATGGCAGCGAAGAAGACGAAGCCACCGATTCTACCGCGTAACTATCAGGACCCGACCGGAGCGGATGCGCTGGAACGCAGGGCGATGAAAGACTTCGCCAGGCGGATGAATAAGATTGGCAAAGCGTACAAAGCAGCACTCGACAAAATACCTTCCTCTCTCGCAGTAAACGCCAGATACGAATACCAGCTAAACCCAACGCTACTCTCCATCATCCTGAATGATGCCAGTTATCTGGTTGATCAGGTGCTTCTGGATGGTAACGAGTACGACCTGTGGTTTTATGAGTATGTCGATTTGGCGTCAGAGAAAGGTACAGGACAGTCATTCTACAACCTCAGCCAGCAGTCGCCGGTGTACGCCGCCGGACGTGAGTCCCTGGCATCCATCCTTGCAAGCGACCCATACCAGCAACGAATGGCGTTGGTGCATGCCCGTGTTTTTGAGGAAATGAAGGGGCTTACTGCTGACGTTAAGCGCGACATGGCGCGAGTGCTGACTGATGGCGTAGGACGTGGGCTTAATCCCCGTGATATTGCCCGCAACCTCACAGATCAGACCGGCATCGAGAAGCGCCGGGCGAACCGTATAGCCCGTACCGAAGTCACTACCGCGCTACGACGGGCTAAATGGGATGAAGACCAGGAGGCGAGCGACCTCTACGGACTTAAAACGCTTCTTGTTCACATCTCAGCGCTGTCACCGACAACCAGACATTCCCATGCAGTGCGTCACGCACACCTCTACACCAATGAAGAGGTCCGTGACTGGTACAGCAAGGATGCCAACAGCATTAACTGCAAGTGTACTCAGCAGTCAGTGTTAGTCGATGAAGAGGGCAAGCCGATTTATCCGGACACCATCACCAAACTTAAACAGGAATACAAAACGATGCAGGCGCGCGGTTACGCCTGGGCGGAGAAATAACTATGCCTATGCAGGTCAATATCACTACCAAGGTGAACAGCCAGTCTATCCGGCGCGAAACATACAACGGTCGTGAGCATCTGGTGCTGCCGAGTTACACGCTGCCGGCCAATGTCGTCATGAATGGCGGTCTGTACACGCAGGAAGAAATCGACGCCCATTATCAGGGGCTTGAAGGCACCCTGGCGCCACTGGGGCATCCGCAAGTTAACGGACAGTTTGTATCTGCCTTCTCACCGGAGGGTATCAATGCCGGCCATATTGGTGCGTGGAACCGCAATGTTAAGAAGTCCGGTAACCGTATCTATCTTGAAAAGTGGGTAGATGTGGCACGCGCTAGCGAGTCGGAAGGCGGTAAAGAATTGCTTGAGCGTGTCGCGGCTATCGAGCGCGGTGAAGACGTCCCACCCATTCACACCAGTGTGGCGGCATTCCTCGACCAGCTTGAACCAAATGAGCAGCAGCGCGCAACAGGCGCTGATTGGGTGGCAAAAATCCACAGCATGGACCATGACGCGATTCTCCTGCATGAGGTCGGAGCGGCCACCCCTGAGCAAGGTGTTGGCCTGATGGTTAACGCTGACATGGCGAAGCCGTTAAAGGCCAATTCTGGCGCGCTGATAGGAGAATCTTACCGGGAGCGCGAGCAGCGCCTCGATAGAGCTGCCAAAGCTAAGTTTGCGGCCGGCCAGGGCGAATACGCCTGGGTGGCTGACTTCACTGACTCGCAAGCGGTAATCATCCGTAACGGCGGCAATGCTGAGGTGTTTGGCTACAAGTCAGAAGGCGGGATTATCACCTTCGACGATACCGGTACCGCAGTTGCACGACAGGAGTCGTGGGTGGCTGTCGTCACTAACAAACTCAAAGCTCTATTCACACCGCAGGAACAGTCTGCACCAAACCACAAAACGGAGGGCGACATGCCTTTAACCAAAGAAGAACTGGAACAAATCGGCAGCATGATCGGCCAGGCTGTTGCGACTAATACCGATGCGGCTATTAAGCCTCTTGTAGAAAAGGTTGATGCGCTGCAGGCCAATCAGCAGAAACTGGCAGAAACCCTGACCGCCAACTCCCGCGCTGAAGAAAAAACCAAGCGTGAAGCAGTTGCGAAAGTCCACGGCGATATCGTCGCCAATGCGCTGTCTGGAGAAGCGCTGGATGCGATGTTTAAAACTATCGGTGAAGCCGCTCCGTTGGGAACCAACAATGCTCAGCAGCCGAAAGAAACTGGCGCGCCTGCCGCATCTGAATACTTTAAATAAGGAGCCGGAATAATGGCACGTTATCGTCGCGTTAATATCGACGGTCTGTCTCTTTACAAGACCGAAACCCGCACCACGGCTGCCGATCTTCTTCCAGGCACCGCGGCCACCATCAACTCCTCTGATGAATTTGCTCAGGCAACCGCACTAACTGGCCGCCTGTACATTATCGATGTCGGCTACCACCAGGGACTGACTATCACCGAAGCAATTCCTGCCGGTGATTCCGCGGTCGGCAACTATGTCGAAGAGGGACGTGAGCTGGCGTTACGCTGCCTGCCTGGTGCGTATAAGAAAGACAGCCCTATCAAACTTGGGACGGCTGGTCAGTTTACCCTGGCAACCGATGACACTGATTCAGTGATCGGATACAGCCAGGATGAATACACCATCGCGGCCAGCACTACCGATTTCATTCGCGTGCGCATGCGCGTTGGCACTGTCGCCGCAGCTGGCGCGTAACAAAAGGATAAACACATATGTACTTCTCTAAAGAGACGCTGGCGACTAACTCCCGCCTTGGCGGCCACTGGAACGAGCTGTGGGCAAACCGCAATATGTGGAACCTGCAGAACGATTCCATCATTGCGGCAAACCGCGCAATCATGACTCCTGACATGCTGGCTTGTAACGCAGTTGGTGGTTTTTCCCGTGACTTCTGGGCTGAGATTGATAACCAGGTACTGCAACTGCGCGATCAGGAAGTTGGCATGGAAATCGTGAACGACCTGATCAGCGTTCAGACTGTGCTGCCGGTAGGTAAAACCGCCAAGCTGTATAACGTAGTTGGTGACATCGCTGACGACGTGTCAGTCAGCATTGATGGTCAGGCGCCATTTTCATTCGACCATACCGAATACGCCAGTGATGGCGATCCGATCCCGGTATTTACCGCCGGTTACGGTGTTAACTGGCGCCATGCTGCCGGCTTAAACTCTGTGGGCATTGACCTTGTGCTGGACTCGCAGATGTCAAAGATGCGCAAGTTCAACAAGAAGCGCGTTAACTACTACCTGAACGGCGATTCAAAAATTCAGGTTCAGTCCTACCCGGCGCAGGGAATCAAGAACCACCGTAACACCAAGAAGATTAACCTCGGGTCTGGTGCAGGTGGCGCGAATATCGACCTTACCACTGCAGACATGACCGCGATCTTTGCATTCTTCGGTAAAGGCGCATTCGGTACCACCGCACGCACGAACAAGGTAGCCGCATACGATGTGATGTGGGTTTCTCCGGAAATCTGGGCGAACCTGGCTCAGCCGTATGTGGTCAATGGCGTTGTAAGCGGAAATGTACTGCAGGCGGTGCTGCCGTTCGCACCGGTCAAAGAGATTCGCATGAGCTACGCGCTGAGCGGTAACGAGTTTATCGCGTACGTTCGTCGTCGTGACGTAATCTCTCCACTGGTTGGTATGGCTGTCGGTGTTGTCCCACTGCCGCGTCCACTGCCTAACGTTAACTACAACTTCCAGATCATGTCTGCCGAAGGTCTGCAAATCACTGCAGACGATCAGGGCCTGTCTGGCGTTGTCTACGGCGCGAACCTGGCGTAAGGAAACAGCATGGTTAAATACGAAGTGGTGCGCCCGTGGAATGGCGTAGCGCTGGGGCAGGTTGTTGAACTTGAAAATCTTCATCCGGCCCTGAAGTCAAACGTTCGTCTCATGCGCGGCGAAGCAGGTGGGGAACTCTCTCCGGCAACACCAGAAGCAGGCACTGATACAAAATCTCGAAAAGAGATTATTCAGGCCCGCCTGACGGAATTAGGCATCGAGTTTAAAGGAAACCTGGGGGCTGAAAAGCTTGGTGAGCTGTTGCCTGATGGCGAACTTGAAAAGCTTTTCCCTGCTGAATAACAGCCGCTGCTAAGGCGGTTTTTTTATGCCCTGTGAAAACAGGGCTTCATTCTCACGGAGCCGATAATGGTAACTCTCGACCAAGCGAAGGAGTATCTGGAAGGTCAGGGGATTACCATCCCTGACTTTGTACTCCAGGCGTTCGTTGATGAGGCGAACAGCATTCAGGACTGCCTTGATGCACATTACCCGGCATCGACAGCCTTGCTTATTCAGCTCTACCTCTTAGCGCTGATGGGGCTAGGGAGTGGGGATAAATACATTTCCAGCCAGACGGCGCCAAGCGGAGCATCCCGCTCATTCCGTTACCAGTCATTCTCAGACAGATGGAAGGCATCCGTAAACCTGCTGCGCAGTCTGGATAAATACGGGTGCGCCAGCGCTCTGATTCCTGCAGACCCTACCGCCTCGCCGGCATTCGCTGGTATCTGGATAGGTAAAGGCGGATGTATGTGCGGGGATAAGTAATGGCGTGGATTTCAGTTCAGCAACGGCTGCCGCGGACGTTTAACCGGGTATGGGTGATCACCGATACCGGCGAGCAAACGACGGCATATGTGAAAAGCGACGGCGAGTGGTTCATCAACTGCGACCGAATACGCGCCACAGGCGCCGCTGTGCTGCGATGGAGGGATGACTGATGTCTTCGGTAGCAAACTGGAGCTATACCGCGACGGCGACTATCTGGCGGCGCATACGCGATGCTGACGGTAGCGATACTGACGGCGGAGGTCAGCCGTACGGGTGGGAAGCGCCGATCGCTATCCTCTGCGACTACCAGGGCGGACTCTCTGCAAAAATCGGTGACCTTGGCCGGGAGCTCGTTGTTAAAAACACGATATGGACCGAGTACGCAACGGCGCGGGAGGGAGATTACATCCTGATTGGCGCGTCGACTGATGCAGCACCGCCGGATGAGGCCGATGAGATTCGGCAGATCGTCCAGTTCGCAGATACGTTCGAGCGACTGGCGGACGATTTCGCACTGATTACGGGAGTCTGATTATGGGCGCTAAAGTTCGCGGCATCCGCCAGGCCAAGGCCAACCTCGATCGCATCATTAAAGACGTTCAGGGACGTAAAGTCGTGCGAGCAATCCAGTCTGCGATGCTTATCGGCAGCGCGCAGGCCGCGCTTTACACCCCGATCGATACGTCGACGCTCATCAACAGCCAGTTCCGCGAAATCATGGCTAACGGCACCATGGTAACCGGGCGCGTTGGTTACTCCGCCAACTATGCGGTGTATGTTCACGACCCGGCAGTGAAACAGGACTTTACGCGAGCAACGGCCCGCAAGGAGTTCTTAACGAAGGGCTTCGAGGATACCCGCAGCCAGATTGACGCGGTGGTGAAGAAGGAGCTTTCGCTATGACCCCTCCGATGTATATGCGCCTCAAAGACCTCTTTGTGGCTGAGGGGCTTACCGCGGGGTTTAAGGTCCAGTGGCGGCAATGGCGCGACACCGGGAAAGATACTGATCAGTTCATCGTGTTCAGGCCTTCCGGCGGTACCGATATCACCTTTGACCTCGGCGGCGACTGGTATGTGATGGTTGATGTGATCTCCTCGAAGGCGAATCCCGATGCTGCTGACGCCGCGGTAAACGCCATTGTCGAGTACATCAGCGCGCAATCCGGCGCCGATGATTGCGTTGGCGCGCTGCGGCTTGTCGGTAATGTCCCGGCGCCGATCCCCACCGAAGAGGGCCGATTAGTAACCCGGCTGCTCGTATCCTGCACGTACGGGGAGTAAACATGATTTACCCCTTCGATGCATCCTATGCACAGAAAGTGCTGAGAATTCATTACGAATATGCGGATGTTATTGCTCGCAAGAGAGAAAGGCTCGCTGCAAGAACAGCAGGGCTAATTGCTCACGACCGAATACTCGCAATGGCGGAAAAAGACACTGCTAATGCAGCACATCGCAGAGAGCTTTCTTCAGACGCTTTGCGGATTGAGGCCAGAGCGGCTTAACCCGCCAGAATCACCCATCAGGCTGCCTAATGGCGGCCTTTTTTAATTGAGAGGCATACATGCAAGGCTGCGCTAATGACACCGGCAAGCTGATTGGTAAGGTGGCCGTGCTCCGCATGGCTTTTGGCTGTGCTGATACGGTTCCTGCGCTTTCCGAATGGAAGCGACTCGGCGCCATGACCACCAAGGGCTTCGACTACTCCATGAATACCGTCACCTCTGAGGCTGACGATACGAAAGGTCTGGTTGAGAACCTGGTCAACAACATGGACTTCACCATCTCAGGAGAAGGTGAGTTCCGCAAGAAAGACAAGACGACGGAAGTCGGCGCTATTGCCATCTCGAAATATATTTTCGATGAGGTACAGGCCGGCCGGCAACCGACAGTCTGGGTCCGCTTCGACTTCACTGGTGAAGACGCTGGCACTTATATCATGGGCTATTTCAACACCACCTCCTGGTCTGGTGATTTCGGCACCTCGGATATTTCGACCTTCTCTGGTGAGTGGAAAGTTGCTGATGCAGAAACCGTGGTATTTGAGGTCGCTCCGCCGGCGCTGGCGTTTACCACCAACCTGCCGACGACCAAGAGCGTGGCGGCCGGATCGGCTCTGAATATGTCGGTCGTGGTTGAGGGTGGCACTGCGCCTTACACCTACGTCTGGAAGAAAGACGGCACGGTTGTCAGCGGGCAAACAACGGCGACCTTCAACAAAGCCAGCGCTGTTTCCGGTGATGCTGGGGTTTATACCTGTGAAGTCACCGATTCTTCCGCGACACCAGTCAAGATCACGTCTGCGTCCTGTGCGGTCACCATCAGTTAACCGCCAGGACATTTCGTGAATAGTACAAAGGGCGTTCTGCGCCCTTGATACTGTTTATGGAGCGACTATGACCCCGATTAAAGAATTAGGCGAATGCGTTATCGGTACCGGTGATCGGGAATTCTTTTTCCGGCCATCGTTTCGCAACATGGCACGCATTGGAGAGCCAGAGGAAATTGTCCAGGCGTTCTATGACCTGTGCAATGACGAGGCGACGCCATTCGCGCAGCGCGCAGCTGAGGCCTATATCCGCGATGAGTACAGTCGCCTTCCTGATTGCGTCCTGCGGTTTATGCAAAGCGGGCTTCTGTCACGCAAAGCGATCATGGCGGCTCACACGGTACTGACAGCCTGCTGTGACGACGATATAGGCGATCTGGTTGGCTGGATGAAGCCAGCAAAATCACGTAAGCGTGGTTTCGTATGGCGCCCGGGCAGCATGCCGCCGGAAAGCATGGTTATCGTCGCGCAAAACCTGATGATGCACGGCATCATCGGCAAAGCGAAGGTGCGCAAGCTGCAGCGTTACGAAACGAACGAGACAACCGCAGAATTCCGCGCAGCCGACTACATCATGGCGGCCCGCAACCATTTCGGCATAAGCCGTGAAGAGGCTGAGAACCTCACGATGACAGAGTTCGCCATGATGATTAACGCCAAATACCCCAATCAGAACGGCTTCACGCGCGAAGAGTACGACACGGTCATGGACGAAGACGATCGCCGCTGGCAGGCGATGATGGAAAGTCAGTCAAATAATCAAACGAGAAATTAACAATTCGTGCTATTGAAAAATTTTTTTTCACTCATCCAGGTTCACCATAGTTAATCACATCTCATCATAGTTAATGATAGATAACTTAGCGTAAATGGATGAAATTTATGACCTATTTACATGAGCGACGGCAGGCGCTTTAATGGCTCCAGCAGCCGCTCTTTAACAATTAGTTGGGGATTTTACTTTTCGTGATCCAGGTATCCCATACGCCTACCAAGTATTGCTGCAAGTCTTCTTGCGTGCTCTTCACCTTCGCGCAGGATTTCTGCTGTGAACGGATCTTTTTTCGCAAGAGCGTTTAAGAATATCTCTTTTTCTTCAGGCGTAGAGGTTGCATTAAAAGCAGCCTGAGTTGAGTCGAAGTCAACCAGATCGCTTTCAGAAATAGTCTTATCGGTATCAAGCGCTTCTTGAAGTATCTGAACGATCTCTGAGTTCATTGACCTGCCGTTAGCCTTAGCGCGTTCAGCTATTGCTTCACGCATTCCTGAGGGCAGCCTTACGTTAAACCTGTCCATTTCTTGGCTAGGGAATCTGCTCATAAGTCCTCAAATTTGCAATTTTGACGACAAACAATAGCACCAACTTGACATTGTTTTAAATGGTGCTAAATTGGTTGTAGAACCAAGTTGACACCATAGAAGGAGATAGTAGATGCAAGACGTACTCTATACCGGCCGTAAAAATGATAGCTTCCAGCTACGCCTGCCTGAGCGAATGAAGGAGGATATCCGGCGCTTAGCTGAGATGGACGGGATTTCGATTAATTCGGCGATTGTGCAGCGCTTAGCAAAAAGCCTGCGTGAGGAGCGCATGAATGGTCAGTAAAAACAGCGAAGCCCCATTGGCGGCAACCTTTGGGGCTTCTATCGAAAATAACCGCGAAGGAAATATCGACATGAACAGTGTACAGAATAAAGAGCTAAGTTTCCACAATGTCACCCTGGTTCCGGCACCTGTTGCGGATGGTATATGGCTGACATCGGCAGATATCGCTAAGGCACTGGGATATGCTTCAAGTAAAAGCGTTTCGACCATTTACTCACGCAATTCAGATGAGTTCACAAGCAGCATGTCAATGGTCATCAAAATGAAGACCAATGGAATAAACAATAACTTACGTGAAAAATCGGTCCGCGTGTTCTCTCTTCGTGGTTGCCACCTGATCGCGATGTTTGCCACTACAGACAAAGCCAAAGAGTTCCGCCGCTGGGTGCTGGATATTCTGGATCGCGAAGTGGCACATTCGCCGATTGCGAAGCAGTTCAGTGATGATGAGCTTTGCTCTTTGGCATGGTTATGGCGGGCCAGCGACGTCATGCTCAAAGCCTGCAATAGCGTCACACCTCTACTGAGAGTGGCAGAGCATCGCCAGGCAGGACACTTTCATTCAATCGGTCAGGAGTATCCGAGGTCGATTAACAAGGCAAGAGAAGTGCTTAAGCGCGAGACAGCGCATATCGAATTTCACCCATGGAAGGATGATAACTGGAGCAGGGTATTGCCGCACCTGCGTCAGGAGATGTTGCAATGATGCATAAATAGAAAAGCCGACAGTTCGCAGCTGCCGGCTATCCATAAATCTGTCATAAGGGTCCAACCAATGACTTCATTAAATTTAGCACCAAAAAGCAGTGTTGTCACCGATAAAACCATTGACTCCCAGTCGTTGTTACTGATGGTTAATGATGCTCGCAAGCAGTGTGGTGAGAAAGAAGTCCGCAATAATGACTTTATTGCTCGCATTAAGGATGAGTTGGAAGGTGAGCACTACGAAATTTTCGTAGTTCAAAAAGCGAACAAAACCATCTCTGAAAAAGTCGTAATGTCCATCAAGCAGGCACTGCGCGTGGCTGCACGCGAGTCTAAGGCCGTTCGCCGCTCTTTGGTTGATAAGCTGGAAGACATGCAGGCTATCCAGGTGCCGACCAAAAGCACCTCAGGGCTTACTGAATACCGGCTTGCCAAAGCTGAACAACTCAAAGCTCAGGCGCTGGAGAAAAACATCGCATCGGCCCGAGAGCTGATGTCAATGTTCCCGCGGCTTGGTGAATCGGCTAACCAGGTGATCGTAGCCACCCTTGTTAATCCACTTCTCGGTCACGAAGTTGTGCCACTGCCAGCGATTGAAGAGCATTACTCTACAGCGGGTGAAGTGGCGGCGCAGCTCGGTTGCACTGCGAACAAGATCGGTCGCGTAGCCAATAAACACAACCTGAAAACTGAGCAGTACGGCAAGTTCTTTCTGGATAAGTCGAGACACTCGGATAAGCAGGTTGAGGCGTTTCGCTATAACTCCGAGGGGGTCCAGGCACTTCGCCACCTGATTCATGGTGCTGATGTAGCGTAACTATCTGAAAAACATTCAAAGCCCAATTTTGGGCTTTGCTATTTAAACCCGCTTAACTGCGGGTTTTGTCGTTACCGCTAGATGGTGAAAAAATGAATAATAAAATAAACGGCATTGTGGATGTAGGTGAAAAACAAGAGAGTTCAACCCCAGGCGAGCCCGCGGAGCTTGGTGGTATAGGGGCCGATATTAAATCCATGGAAAACAGGATTGTTGACAAAATGGACGAAAATCAGAAGTGGCTGGTTGGCCTTTTGGTGTCGGCAATACTGGTGCCTTTGTTCATCGCGTTGGTTACTAAGTAGCGCTGCGGCGGGTTTTGTCGTATCGCTTCCCCTCTGCTACGATTGCCGCATCATTTACTGATGGGGATAGGGATATGAGCGAACAAGAACAGTTACAGCGCCTGAGTGAAGAAATCGCCAAGGCATATTTACGGCACCTAAAAGAAACAACCGGCGGCGACACGGTGACTTATGACGGAGTTACCAAGACCGTTGTTTTTGAAAATCTGGTCTTCGGGTTGGTTGGGGTGGCTCATACCAATGCGAGAAAGCATCCTGATGATCCTGTTTTGAAGGACCCGCACAAGCATTTATCACAGATGATTAACCTCTTCTCGCGCCCATACACGCTAACCGATTTCGGTCTGCGCGTTATAGAAATGATGAATGAGAAGTCTATTCATAAAGAGCGCGGGGTAGCGATGTGAGGCGGCTAATCATTATCGGGCTACTTTTCTTGTCACACTTTTGTTATGCAAAATCTGATACTCAGATCATTAATGATGCAAAAGAGGCAGTAAGAAAAGAGCTATCTCAGAAGTATAAGCCGGGAGACTGCGAAAGATGGCGATTACTTGAAGCTAGCGGTAAAGCCAGAAGTGGATCTGCTGTCATTATTTGTGACAGTAATTTCAACCCATTGTTAGGACTGGATTTCTCAGAGATAAAGGTTTTCAGGAATGAAAACTCAAACGCTGTCTGTGGTATTGTCTCGGGACATACCGATATAAGTAAAATTGGAGGTCGGTTCGTTTATACAGATGGTGATGCAGGGCATGTTTTCATTAAGAAATCAAAAGAGCCTGCTTTCTTATCTGATAAGAGCGAGAGCGGTCGCAATATGTTGAAGTTACTGGATCAACAATTAAAAATTGAGTCCAGAAGCTGCGGCTAATGCAGAGTACGTAATTGGCAAATAATTACGAAACTTTCGTAGACAACACAAACCTCGCTCCGGCGGGGTTTTTTATTGCCCGGAGAAAGGTATGGCTGAAGGTGAAAATCTTGGCGGAGTCTACATTGAGATTGAGGCCGATGTTGCAAAATTGCTTACTGGTCAGCAGCAGGCGAATAAAGCCCTAGATAGCATTGGCGATAATGCACAAAAAACATCAGGGCAATTCAAAAAGCTTGATACGCAACTTAATGCTACCTCGAAAGTGATGTCTTCAGGGTTGAAGGGAAGCGTTCAGCAGGCTGGTTATCAGATCCAGGACTTCATCGTGCAGGTCCAAGGTGGTCAATCTGCATTGGTAGCATTTAGTCAGCAAGGGTCGCAGCTGGCTGGGGCATTCGGGCCGGGTGGTGCTATCGTCGGGGCGCTAATCGCGCTTGGAACTGTTGTTGCAGGGACTTTAATTTCTTCTCTAAATGGTGGCAAAAGTGCAATGGATGCGCTTAAAGATGCCGCCGAGAGGATGAATGATGTTATCTCTGTTTCTACTCAGGGTATCGCTGCACTTTCTGACAAATACGCAAACCTTGCTAGAGTGAATGCTACCGCTGCAACATTACTCAGAAATCAGGCTGCGATTGAATACAATCAGGCAATTTCAAAGATACCTAAAGCCATCGGTGATGCCGCTGACTCCTTCCTTTCATTTGGCGATAAAGCTATTTCAGCTTTTGGTGGAGGTTATGCATCAATTGACGGATTCAACGATCGGCTTAAGTCGCTAAATATCACGACAGATGATTACAAATCTGCGATGAATCAGGCGTATGGCGCGGGGCGGGCGTTCTCGGCAACAGCCAATAGCATCGGCAATACTGTCGGTGCCGTGGCCTCTAGATTGGGTATTTCTGAAGAGGCGGCGTTTGGTCTTACTAAGCAACTCGCCGATCTAAGCGATAACCCATCACCTCAGGCTCTGCAGACTTTAGCGTTAAGAATTGGCGATATGATTTCGTCATCAAAAAACGCCAAGCCTGAGTTAGTAGAGCTTTACAACAAGATAGTAGACCTTTCCACCGGAGCATCTCAGGCGGCCTTTAACTTTGAAATGTTGAAGAAGTCCACTGATAACCTAACCGCCGGGCAAAAAAGCTTAATTCAGCAGTCCGAGAGGAACCTAGCGCTATCTAAACTACAAGGTGCCGCAAGGGCAAAATTAGCGGCTCAATATGCAGCTGAGGACGCGGGATTCTCGAAAGACGATCCGCACACCAAGCGAATGATGGATGATGCTGCCGCGACTTACACCAATCTCGATTCGCATAAGAAGCTGACAGCGGAGCAGAAGAAAGGTGAGAGTCAGGCAGAGAGAAATGCAAAAGTTGTCGAAGAGTACAGCCAGAAAGCAAAATTGGCTGCCGATTCTACAAGCGAACTCTCGCGCGAACAGGCGATACTGGCAGCAAAACAGAAGTTAACGAATGCTACGCCGCAGCAGGTTGCTCAAGTTGAACGTGATGCAGCGGCGGCATGGGATACGGCCAATGCTCTCAAAGCCCAAGCCGCCGCTCAAAAGCTCCTCCCTGAAACAAGAGAGAACGCCTCTTATCAGCAGGATATGAAGGATCTGAAAACTGCTCTTGATGGGAAGAGGATTACCCAGCAGCAGTACAATCAGACCAGTGAGCAGCTGGAGGCTCAGCATCAGGCCAACCTCGCCAAAATACGCTCTCAGCAGGTGGTTAACCCCACCCAGCAGGCACTTGCTGAAGTTGACCCGGTGCAGCAGCTGGCCAACCAGCACGCGCAGGAGCTGGCGCTGATTCAGCAGTTCGAGCAGCGAGGGGTTCTCGCTCATGAGAATGCATTGGCGCTGAAAAATGCCGCTGACCGGCAATATGAGCAGCAGCGGATCGCAGCTCAATGGGAAATCCTCAGCCAGCAAAGCCTCGGCTATAACATGCTGACGAGTGCGGTGGATGCGTTTAGCGGGAATGCCTCCAATGCGATCACCGGTCTGCTAACCGGCACAATGTCAGCGCAGGAGGCGATGAGTTCACTCGGCAATACCATCCTGAACAGCGTGATCAACAGCATCGTTCAGGTCGGCGTTGAGATGCTAAAAAACTTTATCATCGGACAGACAATCGGTGCGGCATCAACTGCTAACGGATTGCTACAGGCATCCCTGTTAACCAACGCATGGACACCGGCAGCCTATGCCGCCTCCGTGGCGACAGGTGGTGCAGCCGCAAAAGTGGGGGCCGTGGCCTATGGTTCTGGGCTGGCAACATCAATGGCTCTAAGCACTGTATCTGGTGCTCGCTACAATGGCGGCCCGGTATCAGCTGGAGGCCTGTATCAGGTCGGCGAGAAAGGCAAGCCAGAGATTTACCAGGCCAGCACCGGCAAGCAGTACATGATCCCTGGCGATAACGGGAAGGTCATCAGCAATAAGGATATGCAGGGCGGCGGGTTGAATGTTCAGGTGGTTATCAACAATCAAGCGTCCAATGCTGAGCCGCAATACATGGGTGCCACACAGAATGACGGCAATTACGTGCTGGAGTTCCTGATTTCTGATGCGGAACGCAATGGGCCTTACATCAGCACGCTACAATCGACGCTTGGGTTATCTCGTAAAGCAAATGGAGCGTTTTGATGGGGAAAGATAATATCTATGGGCCTGGAGAAAGTTTTAGTAGGGGTATGGAGATAGGCAAGACTACCATTTTCCGCCAAAACAGACCGGTAAAATTCCGTCTGGAAATGGTTAACGGGAGTGTTGTGGAGGGGATCATCCCGGCTAACTCTGAATTTAAGATTACGCCTCAGGATGGGGATATCAAAAAATTCGACATTATAATCGAAGATACTCCTAAGTCTCCGCAGGCAATTGAATAACTAAACCAAACCCGCTCCGGCGGGTTTTTTAATGCCCGGAGGAAACGTGGCAACAGTTCAATACCCTCCGTTCCTGCCACTGCCCCAGCGTGCCGATCAGAACATGAAGCAGGATACAGCCTGGCAGACGACGCAGACGGCAGTCGGTCCATTGATAATCACGCCGATTACCACGGACCTGAAAGCGACATGGACGCTGCAGTGGATATTCACGCTTGCCCAGGCCGAGCGGTTTAAGTCGTGGCTGCGCTCGCCGACATATTGCGACCGTGGGCGCGCCTGGTTCCAGATGCCTATCGACCTGGGTGATACGCAGGGCGTTCAGCAGCAGACGCTGCACTTCGTCGATATGCCGGTGCAGACCAGCAAAAACGGCAACGTGGTCACCTGGACCGCAACGGTTATCAGTAACGGTATCGAGGACATTACCGAGGACTACGACGACTGGATTGTTGAGGCTCAGCCTGGTTATGGATACTGGCTGGATTACCTGATCACCGAAGTGATGCCGAGGGCTGACTAATGCCGACTTTGAGAGAATGGAAAGAGCAGCGGCCAGCCAGCGATATCAAACGGACAGTGGAGTTTTACCATCCGGCTTTCGGTTATTACCGGGTAGTAAATAATCTGTTCCGCCCGGCGACGTTTGGCGGCAACTCGTTCGAGCCTGCGCGGTTCAGCGTGACCGAGCCGGCGCAGGACGGAACGGCAGTTATATCCATGACAATCACCTTTGTCGCCGCGACAGAGCACGTGAGGCAGACGCTAAAAAGCTGGCGCGGGGCGGCGCGAATGACGCCGATAAAATGCCTGTATCAGCAGTGGGATGCGATCGGTGATGCATCATCCCTGAAAGACTGGACGCTTTACGTGAACGACATTTCAGCCGATGCCAGCAACGTCACTGTGACCGCCGGCAAGACCAATCCGCTGACGCTGGCCAACTCCATCATTTTCACCACGAAAGACTATCCAGGGCTAATAACCGTATGACACAGAGCGACTTTATCGGGCTTGTTAACGGCAAGCCATGGGCTAACCGCGCCTGTAGTTTTGAGCAGATGGACTGCTGGGGACTGGTGGTTCTCTATTACCGGCATGTGCTCGGCCTGGAGCTGCATCACATCGCTGGCTACGAATCGGGCGCGGATTTCATTACCTGCTACGAACAGGAACACGCCCACTGGCGGCGTGTGCCGGTGGCGGCAACCGGCTGCATCGCCGTTTTTTACCGCGGCGAAGTGCCGGCGCATATCGGTGTGATGATCAGCCCGGTTAAGTGCCTGCATGCCCGCGGGGAATTTGGTTTCGTGCGCTGCGATAGCCCGCTGGCATTACTGAAGGTTTACAGCAAAGTGGAGTACATGGTGCATGGTTCGATATGAGTTACAGAGGCTGCCAGGCGCGCCGCTGCAGCGGGGGACGGTAGATGGCGGCACCACACTGGTGAGCCTGCTGGATTCTCTGCAGCTGCACCGCGATGTTATCGTGAAACTGAATGGCCGAGCGCTGCCGGACGATTACGATATCAGCCAGCCACTGCGATCCGGTGACGTCGTGGCCGTGTTCGACCAGCCAGAAGGCGGGGTTGGCAAACTCATCACCACGATATTGCGTCCGGTCACGAAAATCCTCTCCGGCGCGCTGAAGGTGTTCGGACTGTCAAATAAGCCTAGTGCGTCGGTATCAGTGGCGACAGGCGAATCCCCCAACAACGACTTAACCGGCCAGACGAACCGCGCGCGACTCTACAAGGGGCGTCCTAACATTTACGGCCAGTGCCGCGTCTTTCCTGACCTGATTCAGGAAGCACTGTTCGAGTTCGTCGACAACAACAAACAGCTTACTGAATGGTTTGAGGTCGGTTACGGCCGGTACACCATATCGTCGATCCGATACTCGGAATCGAATCTCGGCAGCCTGGCGGGAGCCAGTTCTGCGATTTATAACCCGGGTGACGTGATCGGCACGATTGAGGTGGGGTACCAGTTCGATGACGTCGATAACGAGACTGTCCCCGGCCTGAACGAAAGCCAGGACTTCCCGGCCCAAACCGCTACCACGACGGCGCCGACATCGGTAGCGATCGAGAGTAATCAGCTAAAGGCTGTTGTGCTGTCGAACGATGACAACTTCAGCTATTTTGCTGCGCTGGCGGTACCTCATCCCGTGTCATTCGTCATTAATGCTACCTGGAGCGAAGGCGGGACAAGCGTCACACGGAATGTCACCGGCGCCGGGAATATCATCTCCTCAGAGAGCTTTATTGGCGACGACACGCTGTCGTACACGACGTTCTATATCGGCGAACTGTCGGGAGAAATTACGTCTCTGCCGGGCAATGCGGTTATCAACGCGACGCTTTTCACGCTGAATGACCAGACCCCTCTGGTTATCGGGCCTTCAGTGTCGCCGATCGTCTCGACGCAGGTCTGGGTGCATGTGCTGGTCCAGCTCGGCGCGACGGCCGGCACAACGCAATACAGGATTAAATTTTGGAAGGTTGATGACGATAATAACCAAGTGCCAGGGACATCAGAGCAGTACGATTATTTCTTCGATAACGACTTCCAGGTGACGACCCGGTATTTCCGCACAACGCACAAGTTCGTCCCGTCGGCCGGAGCGGGGCGCTATGCGGTGACCATCGAGCGACTCGACAACAGCAACGATGCCAACGTCGTAACGCTGATGGCAATCCATGCGGTGAACGTGCGGGAAAACGTCGTTTATCCGGAAGACACGATTGCCCGCATCACGATCAAAGGCTCGAACGACAGCAACTCAAACCGCGAGCAAAAGTACAACATGCTGGCGCAGCGGCATACCATCAGCTACGACCGGACTACCGGCGCGGTTGATTACACACTGCGGCCGAGTCGTTCGTTTGCTGACGCTATCCTGCATGAGTGGGTTGTTGTAAGTAAGCAGGACGTTGCCAGTATTGACGTCGCGGCTCTGTATGCCATTGCCGATTCGCTGCCGGATGAGGCGCTTGGGTATTTCGATTACACCTTCTCGGATGAGAAACAGCCGTTGGGTGAGCGCATAGCGACGATCGCCAATGTGGCCCGCGTTGACGGTAATAACATTGGTGATGTGCTGACATTCTGGCGCGATGAGAAAGTGACAAATCCGGATGCGGTTTTTGCGCGCTCAAACATGTTCTGGGACGAGTACAAAGTCGCCTGGCAAATGTCTCTCCCCGGTGGTTACGACGGGGTGGCGCTGGATTACGTCGACCCGCTGACGAACAAGAAGGCGTACATCTACCTGCAGATCGACAGTAGCGGAATCACTGAGGTTGAGGACGCCACGGTTAATGCGATGCAGATCAGCCTGGACGGCTGCCGCAACGCCACTCAGGCAACCGATCGGGCCTGGCTTGAGGCGAGAAAAATCCTCTACTCACGCCTCACTATGACGGTGAAAGTGCTGGAGTCGACGCAGGTGGTGCGCGGTACGGTTGTTCAGTGTCCTGACATGTACGATAACGCGCAGCAGACCGGATACATCACCGGGCGCTCCGGGGATGTGTTCTCGACGTCAGAGCGTATCGACTTTTCTCTCGGCGATATGTGGGTGGTGATGACCGACAGCCTCGGCAATTACCGCGGGCGCTGGCGGGCCTATCCGGTAAGTGGCAAGCCCAAAGCATTTCAGGCTGCGGCCGATACTTTCGATCTGAACATTTATGACCGCAAAAATGTGCAAAACCCCAGCCGGTATTTCATCGCTACCGACTCGGAACTGAACTCCACAATCTGGCGCGTTGATAGCGCCAAGCCAAATGGTGACGATACTCAAACGCTTTCCCTGACTGAGTATTCAGACTCGATTTATCCGTAACGTATAGCAGTAATTACCAACCTTCGCGCACGCCATCAGATTCATGTCTGATGGCTTCGTGCGCCTTTTATAGGGCGACATGCACAATGGCAGAAGTACCGTTACCAACTCCCACAAATAACACTGTTCCGAGCACGGATATCCGGGATGCAGTTTATGCCGGCGCCATGCTGGATAAGGTTGTTACCAGCACCGAACTGAAATACATCGATCGCTTGGGAGGTGAGCACTACACCGTAGACGGGATTAAGGCGGAAGGGGATAAAGTTGTTGAGGATACCAGGCTAAACTTAATTCCACTTGGTAAGCAATATATGTCGCTTGACCAAGCGCAGGCAGACATCGCGAATATTCCCGAGGGGAGCACCGCCTATTACCGCAGCCCTGACGACAGCGCCCTCGCGATTGAGGTCATGAACGTTGGCGGGACGCTGACCGCAACCGGACGAAAAATGCCGTCCAGTCAGGCTGTAGATTCAGTGAGGGGATTAATAGACAGCCAGGGCGAAAACCCATTTTCAGTGGTGTTTAAAAATGGTCTTTCACCGTTCGGCTACAAAGACGGGCGACTGTATGCTGATGAATTTCAGAAGCTCTATTCTTCAGATGCCGGGTTAGAGTTTGGCGGCAGCATCATTGATAACAATCCGCCGGATGGATGGCGTTTTGTCATCTACTATCGAAATGGTC
>OIWP01000750.1_pt1 | contig 46646 bp, 38 predicted proteins | sample 1587661 | NCBI WGS metagenome assembly OIWP01 (sample SAMEA3888899, study PRJEB22519) | human gut metagenome | biome: human gut; feature: human-associated habitat; material: faeces | place: Denmark | collected 2010 | reverse complement strand
AACATTCCGCAGGACGCAAAGAGGCTCCGCAGCGCGAAGCGCGATGCGGAGCCTCTTTGCATGTCCGAGGACGTTCCGGAGAGAAACCCCCGTCCCGCCCCCGGATTCCCGGTGGGAGTTCTAGACCTTGTCGGCCTTAGTACATACCGCCGCCCTGCTGACCAGCGGTGGCAGCAGCGATAGCGTCCTCAAGCTGAGTGTTCTTGGGCACATCGGAGACGGTAGCCTCGGTGATGAGGATCAGGCTGGCGACAGAAGCAGCGTTCTGCAGGGTGACGCGGCTGACCTTGACGGGGTCGAGGACGCCCATCTCAATCATGTCGCCCCACTCGCCGTTGGCAGAGTTGAGACCCTGGCCGGCGGGCAGCTCGGCAACCTTGTCGACCACGACGGCGCCCTCAAAGCCAGCGTTCTTGGCGATGGTAGCGACCGGAGCGGTCAGAGCCTTCTTGACGATGTCGACGCCGATCTTCTCCTCGGGGTCGTCGATCTCGACAGCATCGAGCGCAGGCGCAGCATCCATAAAGGCGACGCCGCCGCCAGCGACAATGCCTTCCTCGACAGCAGCGCGGGTAGCCTGCAGGGCGTCCTCGACGCGATGCTTGATCTCCTTGAGCTCGGACTCGGTAGCAGCGCCGACCTTGATGACGGCAACGCCACCGGAGAGCTTGGCCAGGCGCTCCTGGAGCTTCTCGCGGTCGAAGTCAGAGGTGGTGTTCTCCATCTCGCCCTTGATCTGAGCGATACGGGCGTCGATGGCCTCCTTGGAGCCAGCGCCGCCGACGACGACGGTGTTGTCCTTGGAGATGGTAACGGACTTAGCGGTACCGAGCATATCGGCGGTGATGTCAGCGACCTTCACGCCCAGCTCGTCCAGAGCGGCCTGGCCACCGGTGAGGACGGCGATGTCCTCGAGGATGCGCTTGCGGCGATCGCCGTAGCCCGGGGCCTTGACGGCGCAGACGTTGAGAGCGCCACGGATCTTGTTGAGGACCAGGGTCGGCAGAGCCTCGCCGTCGATGTCCTCAGCGATGATGAGCAGGCCACGGCCGGCGCGCTGGACAGCCTCGAGAACAGGCATGATGTCCTGGACGCTGGAGATCTTCTGGTCGGTGATGAGGATGTACGGATCCTTCATCACGGCCTCCATGCGGTCGTTATCCGTGACGAAGTAAGCGGAGACATAGCCCTTGTCGAACTGCATGCCCTCGACGGTGTCGATGGTAATGTCGAACGTCTGGGAATCCTCGACGGTGATGACGCCGTCCTTGCCCACGACCTCCATGGCCTCGGCGATCTTCTCGCCAACCTCGGGGTCACCAGCGGAGATGGTGCCGACGGAAGCGATCTGCTCCTTGGTCTCGACCGGCTTGGCCTGCTTCTTCATCTCGGCGACGGCGGCGTTGACGGCCTTGTCGATGCCGCGACGGATGGCCAGCGGGTTGGCGCCAGCGGCGACGTTGCGCAGGCCGTCATTGACGATGGCCTGGGCGAGCAGGGTTGCGGTGGTGGTGCCGTCACCCACGGTGTCGTTGGTCTTGGTGGCGACCTCCTTCACCAGCTGAGCGCCCATGTTCTCGATGTTGTCCTCGAGCTCGATCTCCTTAGCGACGGAAACGCCGTCGTTGGTGATGGTCGGGGCACCGAACGTGCGCTGCAGAGCGACGTAACGGCCCTTGGGGCCCATGGTGACGGTAACGGCGTCGGCCAGAGTGTTGACGCCCTTTGCGAGCTTGGCGCGGGCATCGGTGTTGAACGTAATGTTCTTTGCCATGGTAGGTAATCCTCCAAAAGAAATGTGACTCGCGTCGCCGCTTCCGAGTCCTATGCGGCGGGCGCGTTCAAAGACGAATCAGAGATTCTGACGAGACTAGGCCTCGACGACAGCGTAGATGTCGTCGGCGCGCATCAGCAGATACTTCTCGCCGTCGACCTTGACCTCGTTGCCACCAAACTTACCGTAGATGACAACGTCGCCGACCTGAACGTCCATGGGGATGCGCTCGCCCTTGTCGTTGACCTTACCGGCGCCAACGGCAACGATGGTGCCGCGCTGCGGCTTCTCCTGAGCGTTGCTGGCGATGTACAGACCAGAAGCGGTCTTCTGCTCGGCCTCGTCGGGCTTGACCAGGACGCGATCTGCAAGCGGCTTCAAAGACGACATGCTTGTTTCCTCCTTTTTGGGCCGCGCGGTCATGCCGCGCGGGTTAACCCTTTTTGTTTGCTTACGCGTTGAATGGTACCCACGAATGGCGGGTTATACAACACGGAGTCAAAAAATCTTATTTTTTGGCACTTAGATTTTCTGAATGCCGGGGGATAACTTAGCGGTGGCTCCCGGGGCGGACCGGAGGGCATGAAGTTTGTTGCTCTACAGTCCTGCGCAAGACGGAATGCACATTAAGTGCTTTCCTTTGCGTGCGGAACTCGCGACAAACTTCATGCCCTCCGGTCCGCCCCGGGAGCCAGGTTAACTAATTCGGGCCCGGCATTCAGAAAAGTCAGTGCAGCAAAATGGCGATGCGGATGGTGCGAACAAGAAAGGGGCACGTTGCTGAAACGTGCCCCTTAAGTTGCGGTGGAATATGGACTGTTTTTTGGCTGTTGAGGTGTTATTTAGTCCGTATTTCACCGCAACTGAGGGGTGGGATGTGGGGTTAACGCTCGTAGATTAAGTTGCCTGCCAGGTAGGTGGCCTGAACCTTGGTGGCCTGCAGCTCTTGGGGATCGATGGTGAGCGGGTTTTGGTCCAGGACTACCAGGTCGGCGTATTTGCCGGGCTCTAGGCTGCCGAGGTTTTGCTCGTCACCTGCTGCGTAGGCGCTGCCCAGGGTGTAGTTGCGCAGAGCTGTAGCCGCGTCGATGCGCTCGCTGGGGAGCCAGCCGCCCTCGGGCCAGTGGCTGCGGGGGTCTTGGCGCGTGATAGCCGTGTAGAGCACGTTCATGCTGGTAACGGCTGTGATGGGGCTATCGGTGCCGAAGGCTTGGCGGATGCCGCGCTGCTTATAGGTCGCAAACGGCCACATGATGCGGCTGCGCTCCAGGCCCAGGTCGCGCTCCGGGCCACCCGGATCGAGCGTGATGTGGCAAGGCTGGCTCGAGGCAATGACGTTGAGCTTGCGCAGACGATCGATGTCCTCGGGCAGCAGATTCTCCAGATGCTCGAGCGTGTTATGACCGTGCGGGGGCAGACCGTAGAGCTCTGCCGCCTCCTCAAAGATATCGAGCGCAGCATGAATGGCACCGTCGCCGATAACGTGAATGCGCACGGTGTGGCCACGCTCGGCTGCTGCCAGAACCAACTTGCGCATGCGATCGACGGGAACCGTCAGGCGACCCTGGTCGCCCGGGAAGCGCGGGTTAGTATAGGGCTCAGTGAGGTATGCGGTATGCTCGCTCGACACGCCGTCGAAGAACTGTTTAAATCCTGGCGCCGAGAGCAGCGCGTTGTTCGCGTAGCGGGTCTGGAGTTCTTCCAAGCGCGATTGGTCATCCAGCAGCGTGGGAAACAGATAGGCGCGGATGCCCAGCTTGCCGGCGGCCTGCAGCCTGTCGTAAACATCGTCGCGAATAAAGTCGCAGCCCGGCATGGGCATGAGCGACATATCGCAGATTGAGGTGATGCCTTGCTCGGCCATACGCTTCATCTGGTCGCCGTAAGCGCTCGCGATGCGGTCCTCGCCCAGCCATTCCAGGCAGCGCGGCAGCAGCTGCATAGCAGCCGCCTCGTGGGCAATACCCGTAAGCTCACCGTTTGAGTCTTTGTCGTAACTGCCACCCGCCGGAGGCTCGCTGTCACGCGTCACGCCGAGGGCTTCGAGTGCGCGGCTGTTGAGCCACAGCGTATGCCCATCGCCCGAATACATAACACAGGGGCGACCGGGGAAGGCGGCGTCGAGGGAGGCCTTGGTAGGATGCTCGGGCGGATCCCAGCGGTAATCGCGCCAGCCCTGGGTCACGACCCAGGCGTCGTCGGGCAGGCCCTGGGAAAACTCGAGCGCATGCTGCACCAGTGCCGCCTCGGACGTGCCCATATCCATGAGCATATACGGCGAGGAACCGACCGAGGTATGGAAGAAGTGCAGATGAGCGTCATGGAAACCGGGGCAGACAAACTGCTCGCCGTAATCGACCACCGGCGTGGCGGCAGGTGCGGCGGCAATCACGTCATCGGGCGCGCCGACAGCGACGATGCGATCGCCCGCGATGGCGATCGCCAACTCGCGGGCGGTATCGATGCCGTCTTGCGCGGTAAAGACGTTCTTGGAGCGAATAATCCGATCGATATGTCGCATGGGCATCCCCATCTCTGGCAGGTAATTCAACACCCCCGAGTGTACTCCCCCGCCCTTGTAACAAAACCCCAAGCGGCAAACGGCAACTTTACCAGCCCTAGCGGCAGGTGGCATACTGGAGAAAGCCTGTACGATTTTGCGATCAACCCAGCAAGGAGCAAATCGACCATGACGAAGACCAAGGCACAGCAAATTATGGCGGCAACCGAGGTTCGCGCGGCAGACGACGTCACCGCGGCCATCCAGGATATCGCCGCCGAGTTTGAACCCTACATCATCAAGCAGCGCCGGCACTTCCATAAGCACCCGGAGTTGAGCCTTGCCGAGGAGCGCACGACTTCCGACATCGCCAACCAGCTCGACGCCATGAATATCCCCTACGAGCGTCCGCTCAAGACGGGCCTGGTGGCGACGCTTCGCGGCACCGCGCCGGATGCCTACCGCGAGGACGGCACGCCGCGCCGCCGCATCCTGCTGCGCGCCGATATCGACGCCCTGCCCGTCACTGAGCAGACCGGCGAGGAGTTCGCCAGCGTCAACGAGGGCTGCATGCACGCCTGCGGTCACGACTGCCATATCGCCATGATGCTCGGCACGCTGCAGATTCTGCGCCACATGACCGATGACATCCACGGCGAGATTCGCATCGTTTTCCAGCCCAGCGAGGAAAACGGCCAGGGCGCCAAGCTCATGATCGGCACGGGTGTGCTCGACGGCGTCGACGGCGCCTACGCCGCGCACATCTGGAGCGAGGTCGACGCCGGCACCGTAAGCTGCGAGCCCGGCCCGCGCATGGCAAACACCGACTGGTTCCGCATCGACGTCCGCGGCACCTCGTGCCATGGCGCCATGCCCCAGCGCGGCCACGACGCCGTTATGGTTGCCGCCGAAATCGTCAACGCCCTGCAGACCATCGTCTCGCGCGAGATTAGCCCCTACGAACCCGCCGTCATCACCGTCGGCGAACTGCACGGCGGCACCGCGCGCAACGTTATCGCCGGCACGGCGTACCTCGCCGGCACGGTGCGCACCTATGGCGACAAGACGCATGAGGAGATGCCCGAGCTTATGCGCCGCATCGTGGAGCACACCGCAGCAGCACTAGGCGCCGAGGCCGAGCTCACCGACTACACCATTGCCAACTACAAGGTCGAAAACGATGCCGCCTCGAGTGAGCGCTGCCGCCAAGCTGTGCTCAAGTGCTTGGGCCCCGCGGGCGAGGGCCATTACCGCGGCACGCTTTCGGGCGAGGACTTCTCGGAGTACCTGCGTCGCGTACCGGGCGTGCTCGCCTTTGTTGGCACGCGCAACCCCCAGATTGGCGCCACCTATGCCCAGCACTCCTGCTTCTATAAGATCGACGAGAGCGTGCTCGCCAAGGGCTCCATGGTAGCCGCTCAGTATGCCATCGACTTTTTGGCCGAGCCCACGCAAGAAGAGCTCGACGGCCCCACGATCGCCGCGGTTGCCGAGACCAATCCCGACCTGGCAGCCAAGCTGCGCTCTGCCAAGGCAACGGCCGCCGAGGCCCGCGACGCCGTACACGACGCCCGCACCGCCCGCCATGCCGCCATCAAGGGCATTCACGATGCCCGTGCCGCCGCTCGCCACGAGGAGAAGCGCGACGAGTAGCCGTCACGCCCACCCATAACAACCTAGCTAGAGCAAAGCGGGGGCGAACGTTATCTCAACGTTCACCCCCGCTTATGTGTCGACCGCTTTTCTAGCGCGTCCTCCGTCACGACAGGTAAGAGTGAAGAATGGTGAGCCAGCGTGGGGTTTCGAAGTGGATGATATCGGTGGGAACTCCGGCGGGAGCGTGACCACCAAAGAGCAGGCCCGCGTCTGCCGGGTTGATAAGGCGCACGATCCATACGGCAACGACCAGCACGCACAGAACAATAACCGCAATGTCGATGCCGCGCTTTAGCTTGCTCGACGTCACCTCCTCGCGCACGAACGCGAGCACAAACGCAATCGGCACCACCCAAAACAGCGGATGGTAGGCAAAGGCCGCCGCAAAATCGAGGCGCAGTGCTGCCAGCCAGGCCCTCGTCATGCCACATCCCGGACAGGGAATGCCCGTCATCAGGCGAAACACGCAGCCGATATCGAGCAGGTAGAGTGCGAGCCAGGCGACAAAGAGCGCGCCGATGCAAGAAAGGGCGCGGCGAATGAGTTCCGCCGCGCCCTTATGTCCCTGGGAGCTGTTCACGCCGCTCTTATCGTTAGGCACGAGCGCCAAGACGGACGTTGTAAGCCGTTGCCATGGCATTGGTATTCTTGATGATGATGTTCATGGCAAAGATGGGGCCAAGACCGCACAGCAGCGCGCCGACAATCTGCCACATAAGAACGGTGGTGCCGTTCTCCTGGAACATCAGGCCGTAGCGAGGAGCGTTGGCCTGCAGGCGGTTGCCAATCTTGTAATACCAGTAGTACGCATAGAAACCGCAGGTCACGAACGACAGCAGGATGAATGCCGCCAGGCCCGGCGTGGAATCGCCGTCGTCCTGGCACATGACATTGATGTCGCGGGCGAGGCAATAGAGGAAGTAATACGAATAGATGCCGCAAGTCACGATGGAAAGCAGGAGCCAGCCGATCACGCCACGGTCGGTCTTAATCGGAGTATAGCCCATCGGGGCAGGTGCAGGCTGCTGAGCATACTGCTGCTGCCCGGCGTACTGCTGCTGCCCGGCGTACTGTTGCTGGGGCTGAGGCGCAGGCTGAACTGCCTGAACCGGAGCGGGCTGAATCTGCGTGGGCTGCGGAGCAGGTTGGGGCTGAGGTGCAGGCTGCGGCGCGGGCTGCGGAGCAGGAGCAGCGGGAGCGGCACCGACGGCAGAACCGCAGACGGGGCAGAATTTGGCATCATCCGAAATGGGAGAACCACAAGTGGGACAGAACATAAGCTTCTCCTTTTCCTAAGGCGTTGCACGCCTTCAAACCTTACACGACTATGTTCTCAACAATAGCCGCGACGTTGTTGCGCAACATTGGCCAATTTCCGAGAAATTTTGCTGCAACCGTTTTCCCAGGCATTTTCTTGCTTTCGCAGTAGAAAAAGGCACCCCGGGCTCAGTTGCCCAGGGCGCCTCGACCGACTATTCGGTTTGATTGTTTTCGGCAGCAGGATTATCGCCCGGCTCATCCGCCGGCGTGGCAACGGCATCCCAATCGGGCTCCGCAGGCGTCGCCTCGGGCGTCGGTGCGGGTGCAGGGGCAGGTGCCGGAGCAGGTGCAGGCGCGGGTGCAGGGGCAGGTGCCGGAGCAGGTGCAGCACCAGTGGCGGCCGTGGGATTGAATCCCGCAGGAGCAGGCTTCTTCTCACCCGGGAGCACAAACGTCAGGACGTCGTCGGTATCCTCGTCGGACCACTCGCTGGCATGGCGTGCCGCCCAATAGCCAACGGCGCGATACTTGAGCATCTTGCCAAACACAGTCAGGAACACCGTGACAAAGGCAACAATCATCAAGAACAGAATGTGCGTAATGCCACCGCCCTCGATGATTGCCTCGAGACCCGAAGGACGAGAATAGTAGCCGTAGTAGCCATAGCTGCTAATGCCCAGCGCGGCAACAAAACCAAAGATGGCGGTGAAAATCCAAGTGATGATATTGGAAACGATGCCCGTCAAAAACTCGGGGAGAATCGATGCGCAGAACAACTTGCCCAGGTTGGCCTTATAGGACTTCCAAACCTTCTCGAGCGAAAACGCGCTCTCCACGCGGCCGGCGACTGCAAAGTGCATCACAGCGGCATCGCCAAACATCTTAAAGAAGATGCCCAGTACCACCGACACGATCATGGCAAAGACAAGCAGACCCATCGACCCGATGAGTGCACCCTCGAGGCCGCTCGAACCGTAGTAATAGTACGAGCCAACGGCACCGATCGCAGCGCTCTCAAGCACCGAGAACACCACACCGATCACCGGAATAATGGCTATGAGCCGGAGCACGTTCGTAATGACAGACGAGAAGATACCCAATCCAAACGAGGTCGAGCGCAACAGTGGACGCTCCATGCCGTTATCATCCTTGAGCGACAGGTCACGACCCCACTCGATAGCAAAGCCCGCGCCGCACACGCTTGCCACGTACGCGAGCAAAAAGCCAATGGCCGCTGCGATACCGCCGATAACGGGGATAAACAGCACCAGCACCGAGACAACACAGATCAGCGCCGGCAAAAAGGCGATTTGGCATACGCGAACCAAGGCGCCGGGAACCTTAAGCATGTCGTTGAAGGCCTGAGCCATGCAACCCTTGGGCGCGTTCATAGCCGGCTGGGGCGCAACGAACGGCTGCGGCTGCGGCTGGGCAAACGGCTGACCCTGCGGCTGAGGTTGAGCTTGCGGAGCGGGACCGGCGGCCTTGACCTCGGTATTAGGGGCACCGCACACGCCGCAGAACTTGTCGTTATCGCCCATGGGGGCGCCACACTACGAACAGAACATCGAAATCATCCCTTCGTATCTAGAGCGAATCACCTGGATCGCAAACGATGTCTTTGGCATCATTATCGCCCAATGTAAGGACAAATACCCCAAGATGACCGATTTGCAACGCAGGTGGCTTTATTCAATGATTCGAAGGGTACGCCCGGGCTAGTTCGTGCCGCGGAAGCCCTTGCCGACGATTTCGGAGCTATCGACGATGGTGATGAAGGCGCCAGGGTCAATCTCGCGGGTATAGCGGCGCAGTTGCACTGCCTCGCGACGGCTCAGCACGCTCATAATCACCGTGACGCACTTGCCCGAGAAGGCGCCGTAGCCACGGCTGATCGTTGCCGTGCGGTTGAGATGCTTGACGATAAACTCCTCGACCTTAAGGGGCTCGGAGCAAATGATCGTGCAGACCTTACGAAGGTGAATGCTCTCGATAGCCTTGTCGACCACAAGCGTCTTGGCAAACAGACCGAGCACGCAGTACAGGCCGACGCGCGGGCCATACAGGAAAGCCGCGATGGTCACGATGCCGATATCGACCAGCAACAGGGCACGGCCGATCTCAAGCGTCGTGCGGCGTTTGAGAATCATGGCAAGGATGTCGGTGCCGCCCGTCGAGGCGCCAATGTCAAAGACAATGGCACTGCCCAGCGCCGGCAAGATGACGGCAAAACACAGGTCGAGCCACATATCGCCCGTCATCGAAACATCCGTCGGAATGAAGAGCTCAAACAGCGAGACGTAGGCCGAAAGCGCAAACGAGGCAAAGACGCTCCAAAGGATTGCCTTGCGCTCCAAAAAGATAAAACCCAGGATGACCAGGACCGCGTTGATAATCCACATAAAGACGCCGACGGGCAGAGTCGGGAACAGCGTGGAAAGAATGACCGACACGCCCGAGGTGCCGCCGAAGGCAAAGTGATTGGGGGTTTTAAAGGCCACGATGGCAAAGGCCGTGAGGATCAAGCCCAGATTGAGCTCGGCAAAAAAGCGCGGAAAGCCTGGCTCCTGGCTGCGCTTGCGGCCGGCGCGCTCGCCACGTTCGATATCCTCGCGACCGACAACGCGCTCCATCGGCACCACCGGAGGACGATGCATCTCCTCGGCGGCACGCGACGCCGCCTCTGCCGCAGCGGCTTCAATCGCCCATGCCTTGCTTTCGGTCTCGTGTTCGTCGGCCATTACGGCAACCCCTCGTTAACAATTTGGAAACAATGCGCCCATTAGGGTAACGCGGAACGCGAAGATTGCAACCCTTAGTTAGACGAGCGGTATGCCTGCATCGGGGGCATATAGAAAACGGTCGACCGCACTTTTGCTTGCGCGGTCGACCGTTTAGCGTTTTCGCAGGTAAAACCTATCGAAACAAACCTGTCCCTATTTGGTAGGTTACTCGTGCTGGCTGGTGCGGTGCTCGTACTCCTCGGGGGTGATGACATCCTCGATGCGCAGGTTGACGCCTGCCACCTCAAGGCCGGTCATCGCGGCCAGACGCTCGGTGACGCGCGCCTTAACGTCGTCAAAAATCGCAGGCGCATAGGCGCCGTACTCGATGATGACCGAGATGTTGACGACCACGCGGTTGTCGTCGGTGACCTCGACCGTCACGCCCTTGGTCAGGTTCTCGGCACCAAACTGCTCCTGCACAAAGTGCATAAGGTTACCCTTCATGCCCAGAACGTGCGGCACCTCGCGGGTGGCCATGGCGACGATTTTCTCGATCACGCCGTTGGAATAGGTCAGCGAGTCCTCGGACTCGTCCGTCTCCTCGTCCATCTCCTCGTTATCCTCGCCCGCATCGGACTCGGCCTCGACGAGTGCCTCGTCCTCGAGCGTTACGTCCTCCGCCTCGGCGGCGACGGCCTCATTCGCCTCGAGCTCGGTATCGGCTACATCGACCTTCGTGTTAAAAGCCATGGTTCCTCCTTATGCCTGCCGCGGATGCGACAGTCGAATACGTATTAGTGGCCGCTAAACAGGCGGCCGAAGAAGTTGACGATACCGTTCTCGCCGTCGCGAATCTGGCCGATCACGGCGCCGATCAGCACAAAGAATGCGATGACGAGCGTGTCCCACAGGCCCAACGTAAGTACCAGCACGGCGAGGATAAAGCCCGCCAAGGCGCCGAGCGTAGTGTTGGGGTGGCGCACGGCGTAGCTCCAGATAGCAGCGCCCGTACCTTTGATGAGACCCATGGCCTCGTCAAAGTCGTTGGCGGCGCTGTCGTGCTGCTCGCCGGCCTCGGGCTTGGCGTCGGCGGACTCGCCTGCCGGCGTAGCGTTCTGGTCGATCGTCAGGCGCGGCGTGCGGGCGGTCTTGTCTTGGTTGGTATCACTCACCGGAAACCTCCACGGTCTGGACGGTAGTCTTGGACGGCAAAAAACGGACGCGCGAGGTCGTGCCCGGCGTGCCGAGCATGGTGTCGCAGGCCTTCTCGATACGCTGCTGCATCGAGGTGGCAAGAGCGGCAACGTCCCTGTCATCGAGCGCGATGGCCTCGACCTTAAAACGAACGCGCGACTCGTCGGAGCCTTGAACGCGTGCCTCGATATGCTCAACCATCACGCGATCATCGCACTCTGCCGCGGCACGGGCGCACGAGGAAAGCGCTGCGAGCGTGACCTCGATATTGCGCTCCCCCGCCGGATGCACGCAGGACGGCTCGCGGCGCGCGAACATCAGGCGGAAAAAACCGATGAGCACGCCAAGTGCCACGATAGCGGCGCACACCGTAACGACGACGCGAGGCATGGTGTCACGCAACAGCAGCATAAAGCGATACGTATACGGTCCCCAGAACTGGCAGGCAAGCGTACCCAGCGCCACGATGGCGGCGGCAAGATACACGATCGCTAGGGCTCGTTTGAGTACGCGCACGCGCGCTCCCTTCAGGTTTCGGTCCACAGAATGCAAAACGGCTCGCATCATTATAAAAGAGCCGGGTCCGGTGCTGTACGCACGCGGATCCGGCTCATCTATTCCACGAGGCTTGCATGCTCACTTCATTATGCCCAGATATGCACGGCTTAACCCGTGCAGGCGCTACTCCTCCTCGAGGGCAGCGATGACCTCGTCGGTCATGTCCATGGTGCTGTAGACGTCCTGGACGTCGTCGAGCTCCTCGAGACGGTCGATGAGGCGCTGGACCTTCTTGGCGTCGGTACCGGAGACCTCGGTCGGGGTAGTCGGGACCATGGTGGTCTCGGAGCCCTTGACCTGGACGCCCTGCTCCTCGAGCGCCTTGGAGACAGCCATGACGTCGTTAGCAGCGGTCCAGACGATCCACTCCTCGCCGGCGTCCTCGTAGTCCTCGCCACCGGCCTCGGCGATGGCCATCATGAACTCATCCTCGTCACCGGCAGGACCGTTGGCGATCATGGTCTCCTTCTTGGCGTTCTCGTCCAGGATCTCCTTGGCGACGACGATCTGGCCCTTGCGCTCAAACTGGAAGGCGACAGAGCCCGAGGTGCCCAGGTTACCACCAGCGTGGGAGAAGGCGGAACGGACATCGGCGGCGGTGCGGTTGCGGTTGTCGGTCAGGCAGTCAACGTAGACGGCAACACCGGCGGGACCGTAGCCCTCGTACACGATGTTCTCGTAGACGGCGGCATCGGCACCCGAACCGAAGGCCTTGTCGATAGCGGACTTGATCTTGTCCTTGGGCATGGACTGAGCCTTGGCCTTAGCAACGGCAGCGGCGAGGCTGGCGTTGTTCTCGGGCAGCGGGTCGCCGCCGAGACGGGCAGCAACGGTGATGTTGCGGCTCAGCTTGGAGAAGAGGGCGGAACGCTTGGCGTCCTGCGCGCCCTTACGATGCTTGGTTGTGGCCCACTTAGAGTGTCCGGACATACGTGTCTCCTATCGGTTTCGACCTAAAGCCCAGCGCAGATGCTCGGGCAATATAAACAAACGTCGTTATGATATACCTACTGGCCTGCGAGATAAACCCCAAAATGAAGGCGTCGTGATGATGCAGCTCCTTAGTGCAAAGTAACCTGTCCCCTTTGCACCAAATTAGGACCAGAGGAGATCGCTGCGGGTGATGGTGGCGCCGATGGCAAAGGGCATGCAGGCGATGACCGGATACAGGTAGCGCATGTAGGTCGAGCCGTTGCAGGGACCAATCAGGCACACGGCGAGCACGCCCAGCAGCGGCACCCAAATGGCCAGCCCGCGCCACGAATGGCGACGTAGCAGATAGACCACCACGGCGATCATGATCCACACATAGGTGGCCGAGCTCATGGTGAGCGAGATAAACGGGATGCGTTGTACTGCCACGCGATACAGGTTGATCAGGTGGTCGCACCAGCGCACAACCTTGCTATCGACCGGATGGAAGTCAAAGTACTTGAGGTTATCGGGCTTCGCCATGATCTCGGCACTGCGCGCCGTGCTGTAGACCCATGCGTCGCGAGCGCTCGGATAAAAGTAGCCGTAGTAGTTATTGATGAGCGCCGAGATATAGCACCCGGGGTCCTTTTTGAACATCTGGGCCCACACCTCAAAATAGGCCTTGATGTCCTCCTGCGAGGCGTACTCGTTAAAGCAATTTTTGACGGCGTCCGACTTATCCGGGTTGTAACGGCGCCCCAGATTCTCGTACTTGAGCACACGGTCGATCACGGCACGCTCTTCGTCGGTCACCAAGCCGTCGCAAGGAGCCTCCACGATGGTGCCGTCCTCCTTAACCGTGGGGTTGACGCCCGAGTTGAGGCCGTCGTGCTTTTGGACGAAACGAGCCGTCTGCTGGAACGGAATCGAGAGGATTTCGCGCTTGGAACCAGGCGTGATGTCGTGCGCCGGCATAAAGACCTTGGTGAAGTACATGTTGGAGGCAAGGCAGAGCGCGAGCACCGCGAGGACTCCCACCCAGCGGAAACGCGGGATGGCGCCCGAAGGCGCAGCACCAGTCTGCCTGGCTGCACGATGGGCCACATGCGCGTCCCATGCGCAAAACGCCGACGCGATTACGCATGCCGCCAGGGGAAATACCAGGCCGCCGTTACGCAGAAACGTGGAACCCATGGCGCCCAGAGCGAGCAGCAGCCAATCATGGCGCGCAAAGAGCACGGGCCTCTGTTCGCCCGCACGCTCGGCATTGGCATCGCGACGGGGCAGGCCGCAGGCCACGAGCTTCACGGTCTGCACCAACAGCACCAAAAACGCGTCGGCAAACAGCACATCTTTGGTAAGCAGGACCGCGTAGTTAGAGAACATGGGCATAAACACAAAGAACAGCAGGATCACGCCGCGGACCGGCAGGCTCACGCCCAGCTTGCGCAGCGACGAGATGGAATAGGCCATGCAGGCGGCCGTAATGACGAACTGGGCGCAGGTGTAGATGGCAAGACCTGCGTTGGCACTGTTGAACAACGAAAGCCCCAGCTGGACGCACGAACCGATGATAGCCGTGTGCACCACGGGGTGATGTCCGTTGAGCAACACATTGGGATTGAGCAGACGCAGGTAGTCACTCGTGCCGTTGGGATAGTTGAACCACTGGCGAATCTGCGCGCCCGTATCTCCCATAAAAAGGCCAGGCAGCGAAGCGATGAGCGTGGGCGCCCAGGCGATCATAAGCACCAGGAAGGGCACGGCAAAGGAATGGACCGAGAGCACGGCGTGAGCCACACGCCATACGCGGCCAAAGTGCGCTTCGGAAAACGGAATGCGCCGAGAGCTCAGCCAATCTAGACACTCAAAGGCAAGGTAGAAGGCAACGACCGCCAAGAGCATCCAGCCCGCACCGCCTATCCAGGCGCAGATGATGCGGGCCTTGTCGCCGAGCACGATCTCGGCCGAATCGGTGAGGTCGTAGCTGCGGCCAAACACCATGCAGACGGCAAAGAACAGCGACGGAAGGATCACCGAGGGACGCCAAGCGTCGCCGCGGCCAAAGAACACGTAGCGAAACGGCAGCGTGAGCAGGCAGGCAAGCGCAAGCAGCATGACCGCGTCGGTATGGCCGGCAAACGAGAGGAGCACCTCGTAGCACACGTACAGCATGCCCGAGGCTTTGGGGTCAATCGCCAAGACTGCGTTGCTCGACACCGGGGCGGGATCGATGGAAAACGCCGTGGTCGCCAACAGCGCGAGCAAAAATGCGATGAGCGTCTGCTTGGCGGGGTAGCGCTTAAACCAGACGATGCGGGCAGCGTCGCGCGCAGCCGTTGTGGAGAGGTCGGGATCCTTCACAGTCCGAAAGCCTTTCTAGAAACCTATCAAACTCGGCAAAACCACCACAAAGGTGCCTGTCCCCTTTGTGGTGGTCTTGGTTAGGCGTCGAGGTAGACGCGCTGGGGCTGGTTGCGGTGTCGGGCGAAGATGATGAGCGCCAGGCCGGCGATTACGAGCGGCAGGCTCAGCAGCTGACCCATGGTGATGACGCCGCCCAGCAGATAGCCCAGCTGGGCATCGGGCACGCGCACGAACTCAACGAGAAAGCGGACGATGCCGTACCCCATCACGAACACGCCCATAAACGTACCCTGGGGCAGTAGCGGCTTTTTGCGGCTGAGTACCTGCAAAATACAGAAGAGCACGACGCCCTCAAGAAACGCCTCGTAGAGCTGGGAGGGATGGCGCGGCATATCGCCCGCGGTGCCGCCAAAGACCACACCCCAAGGCAGATCGGTCGGCTTACCCCACAGCTCACCGTTGACGAAATTGGCGCAACGGCCCAGGCACAGCGCCAGCGGAGCACCGATCACAGCAAGGTCGGCGATGGTCCAGGCGTCGAGCTTATACATGCGGCACACGATGATGCCGCCCAAGATGCCGCCCACCAGGCCGCCGTGGAAGCTCATGCCGCCCTCGTTGGTGGCAAAGATTTCGAGCGGGTGGGTCCAATAGTAGCCATCGCCGTAAAAGACGACGTAGAACAGGCGCGCGCCGATGATGAGACCAAAGACCGCACCGACCACGACGCTCGTCAGGTCATCGATCGTAATGTCGAAGCCCCAACGACGCTGCGTGCGGTACATAACGACCGCCGTAAGCAGAGCGCCGATCACGTAGGCCAGGCCGTACCAGTAGATCGTGATGGGGCCCGCCGAGATCGCGACGGGATCAAGCATATGGTAGAGGTCGTTGAGCATATCGATCCCCCTGCTCCCTACATACAAATGCGGCCACGGGCCTTGCGCTCGCAGCCGCATATTTGGGCGTAACGTCTATACGGAGCGTACCGTCCGCAGCTTTCGCATCTTAGAACGGCGCGTACTCGTCGTACAGGTCCTCGGCCTCGCCGGAAGCATTGACCTGCTCAACGCGGGTAACGCCGGGCACATGCTCCTTCAGGATGCGCTCGATGCCCATGGAAAGGGTTAGCGAGCTCATGGGACAGCCGGCGCAAGCGCCCTGCAGTTCCAGCTTGACGACGCCCTCGTCGTCGACGCCCACATACTCCATATCGCCGCCATCGGCCTGCAGGTTGGGGCGAATCTCTTCAAGAACCTTCTTAAGCAGCTCTTCGTTAACAGCCACAGGGGCTCCTTTCTCACAATAACGCGGGCGCGCCCGCGGACAGAAGCTATGTTACTACAGCCATGTACCCGCTCACGAGCCGTCCATGCGCGCAGACGCGACTTTCACGAGTAGTCAATTTGGGACGGGGCTCTTTTGGCTGTTTTGCCGCCAGCTGGCGTTGGCACGCGCTACTGCTGAGCCTGTCCCCCGGTACCAATCTGGACATCGACGATGACCTGGCGGTAGCTGATGCCGCAGGAGTCGAGAATGCGACGGCTGATACGGCCGTCGTCGGTATCGGCATACTTGTTGTCCAGGTAGACAACCTCGCCTACACCTACCTGCGCCAGAATCTTGGCGCAATCGTGGCACGGGAACAGCGTGACGTAGACTGTGGAACCCTCGAGGTCTTTGAGCGAGCCACGGTAGTTAAGCACGGCGTTTGCCTCGGCATGGACCACGTAGTTATGCTTGTCCTGCAGCGGGTCGTCGCTCGTGCCCCACGGGAAAAAGTCGTCGTTGAGCGCCGAGGGCGTACCGTTGTAGCCCACCGAAAGGATGCGGTGGTTGGTGCTGGCGATACACGCTCCCACCTGCGTGTTGGGGTCCTTGCTGCGGCGCTGCGCGGCAATGGCCACGCTCATAAAGAACTCGTCCCAGCTAATGACGTCGCGGCGCTTGCCCGACGCGGTTTGATGAAGATCGTCCGACATGGCAGACACCTCCGAAATCGCAATAGTTTGACCCATTGTAGCAGGTGAAAGATAGGGGCGCTTACCCCACCGACTTCCTCGTCCTACGCGCGGCGGGGCTTTTGGTTGATGTGGTAGAGCTCGGCGAGACCCCGCAACGTCAGCGCGTCGTCGACCGTCAGGCTATGGCCGACCAGCGCCGCAAGTGCCTCGGCATCGTCGCCGGTAATAACGATGGGCACATCGCCCTCCCCCGCGGCCTTGGTCGCACGCATCTCGGCAAGCACCATGTCGAGCATGCCGTCGATGCGGGCTACCTCGCCCAAAACCACGCCCGAGCGCATGGCCTCGCGCGTGTTGCGGCCGATGACGTGTGTCGGCGCCGAGGGCTCAACCTGAGGCAGGCGCGCTGCTGCCGCCGAAAGCGAGCGGGCGCCGAGCGCCAGACCGGGCGCGATGACGCCGCCGACAAAGGTGCCGTGCGCGTCGATCACCTCGATATTGGTCGTCGTGCCCAGGTCGATCACGATGCACGGCGAGCCGTAGACGGCACGGGCCGCCACGGCATCGGCGATGCGGTCGGGGCCGATTTCGGCCGGATCGTCGTAGTGCACGGGCATGCCGGTCTTGAGGCCCGGCCCCACGGTGAGCACGCGCCCCGTGCAGGTGCGGGAAAGCGCCACCTTCCACGGGCGCTCGAGCGCCGGGACCACGCAGCTCAGCACAGCAGCCGCAGGCACAAGCGCACCTGGCATGCCTGCATCGGCCGCCAGCGCGGCCATGACCTGCACGAGACGCATGCGCGCCTCGTCGGCTGTGATGCTCGACGGCGTCGTGATCTCGCACGTCGCAAGCGGGCATTCCTGTGCCGCGGCCGAATCCTCGGCAAACAGGCCAAAGCGAATGGACGTGTTGCCCACGTCGACCGTCAATATATATGCGCACCCATTAAGCATCGTCGGCGCTCCTTTCGTCTGCCCAGCAGTATATCGCCTACCTAAACCAGTCATCCCAAAATGACTACCTTGCCGCTATACTGGTGCGCGGTCGTTTGCGAGCTCACGCGGCGGCCCTTGGTAACCCGACTTCCCGCGCCGTATCCGTAACGGCGCTCCCGGGGGAAGCGGATATACGCAAAGGAGTTCTATATGAGCAATCCCTCGAACCGCGCTTCGATGCGCGGGCAACTCACGCTGCGCGGCGTCGTCATCGGCGTCCTTGGCTGCGTGATCATCACGGCAAGCTCGGCCTACACCGCCCTCAAGATGGGCGCACTCCCCTGGCCGATCGTCTTCGCTGCCGTCATCTCGCTGTTCTTCCTTAAGCTCATGGGCAACGCCAGCCTCAACGAGGCCAACGTCACCCACACCATCATGTCCGCAGGCGCCATGGTCGCCGGCGGTCTGGCGTTTACCATCCCGGGCGCCTGGATGCTGGGCTATGCCGACCAGATCAGCTGGCTCGACATGTTTATCGTGGCACTCGCCGGCACTATCCTGGGCCTGCTGGCCACGGCACTCATCCACCGTCACTTTATCGTGGACGCCGCGCTGGAGTTCCCCACCGGCAACGCCGCAGCTCAGACCCTGCGCGCGACCGAGGCCGGCGGCAAGACCGGCAAGCAGCTCTTTGGCTCCATGGCCATCGCCGGCATCTACAGCGTGCTGCGCGATGCTCTGGGCATTGTGCCCAGTATGCTGTGCACGCTCAACATCCCTGGCGTGACCTTTGCCATCTACAACTCGCCCATGCTGCTCTCCGTCGGCTTCCTTGTGGGCTTCGCCCCGGTCGCGTTCTGGTTTGCCGGCGCGCTGCTGGGCAATTTTGGCATCATTGTCGGCGGCACCGCTGCCGGTCTGTTTGACGTTATGACCGCACAGGGCATTGTTAAGTCCCTGGGTATGGGCCTCATGATGGGCTTTGGCGTCGCCGTCGTCCTCAAGGACATCCTGCCGCAGGTCGCCGGTATCGTCCGCGGCCTCGCCGCCGACAGCTCCACCGACACCGACGAGCAGTCGCTCATCTCGGGCTCCCTTAAGCTCGACGCCGGTATCATCGGCCTGGGCGCTGCCGCCATCGCCGTGATCATCGCCATCGTGCTCGACCTTGGCCCCGTTCCGGCCGTCATCGTCACGCTGTTCACCTTTGTCACCACCATCATGAGTGCGCAGAGCTGCGGCCAGACGGGCATCGACCCCATGGAGATCTTCGGCCTCATCGTCATGCTCATCGTTGCCGCCTTCGCGCAGCTCGCTCAGGTCAAGCTGTTCTTTATCGCCGGCATCGTGGCCGTGGCGTGCGGCCTTGCGGGCGACGTCATGAACGACTTCAAGGCCGGCGCCGTGCTGGGCACCAACCCGCGCGCGCAGTGGGTCGGCCAGGCCATTGGCGGCATCGTGGGCGCCCTGGTCGCCGCCGCCGTCATGGTCGCGCTCGTCACCGCCTATGGTCCGGACGCCTTTGGCCCCGACAAGAGCTTTGTGGCCGCACAGGCAAGCGTGGTCGCCACCATGGTCTCGGGTATCCCGAGCGTACCGTGGTTCGCAGGCGGCTTTATCGCCGGCATCGTCATGTACTGGCTCGGCATTCCGGCCATGATGATCGGCCTGGGCGTGTACCTGCCGTTCTACATGTCGCTCACGGCCTTCCTGGGCTCCTGCGTTAAGCTCGCCTACGACAAGTGGGCCGCTCACCGCGACGCCGAGGCCGGTCTTTCGGACGAGGAGAAGGCCGTCAAGGACGCCGCCTTCCAGGAGCAGGGCCTGGTTGTCGCCAGCGGCCTGCTGGGCGGCGAGTCTATCGTCGGCGTTATCCTGGCGTTTGTCTCTGTTGGCCTGAGCCTGCTGGGATAAACCCAACAACAACGTACCCGTGCAGAGCGCGGGGTCGGAGACCATCCGGCCCCGCGCTCTTTCTGTATCTGCCGAAACCCTCGGCAGTACTCGCATGTGGCGTGTCTTCCTTTGCCTGCTCGCCTAAGTTCCATGTCAAGATGACCGCCCCGCCCGTCACGGTGTAGAGTGCATGCTGCGAACGCACCCGCGTTCCTGCGGCAATACGAGGTGGACATGGAACTCGATAAACAACAGCTCAAGCGACTGCGCGAGCGCCATCATCGGCGCCATGGCATCCGCCCCGCCCACAGCGAGGCCATGGAGAACGCAAGCCGCTTTCTAAAGCGGGCATTCAACATTCGCGAGGGACGCGCACCCTATCACGTGATTCGCAAGCGCTTTGTAAACGGGGCGCGCCTGACTGGCTCACACTTATGCATCTTGATCATTGCCATGTTGATCGCGAGCATCGGCCTCGATATCGACTCGGATATCGCCATTGTAGGCGCCATGCTCATCTGCCCGCTCATGGGCTCGGTCCTTGCCATGGCATACGGCATCGCCACGCTCGACCGCGGGATCACCCTTGAGGCCGTCGCGAGCTTGGCTCTACAGATGGCCTTTTGCCTGGTCACGTCCACGTTGTACTTTAAGCTCTCGCCCCTTGGCACCACCACGGCCGCCATCATCGACAATTCGACACCGACTGTGTGGGACCTTGCCGTCGCGCTCGCGGGCGGCTTTGCGGGTGGCCTGGGCAACTCGCGCGACCAGGAACCCGCCACGCTCATCGCCGGCGTGGCCGTGGCGACCGCGCTCATGCCGCCCCTGTGCGCGGCGGGCTACGGCATCGCCATCGCAAGCGGGTCGCTGTTTCTCTCGGCGCTCTACGAGTTTGGCATCAACGTAGTCTTTATCGCACTCGCGGCCGAAGCCGTACTACTTCTTCTGCGCGTGCCGCTCAAGCGCGACCTTAACGGCGACGGCATTGTGACCGCCGAAGAAGACGCCGAGGTCAACGAGCTGTCACGCAAGGTGCGCCGCCGCATCATTGTGGGTACGGTAGTCTTTGCCATCCCCTGCATCGTCATGACCGCGGGGTCCATTGGCTCGGCGCAGGCCGGCGTGCAGGACGGCTATGGCGTCACCGAGACCACACGCGAGCTTGCCGCGGTGCTGCCGGGCTTTAAGGATTACACCGTCGCCGTCGAAACCTCGACCACCGAAGGCGACGAGGAGGGCATCGTCGAGCGCGAGATTGTCGCCCATGTGACGACAAGCGAGGCGCTCGGGGCGCACGACCGCCACGTCGCCCGCAAGCTCATCGACCTCAACGTGCCCGAACTCGATCGCGTGGAGTTTGATGTGGAGTAATGCCAGCGCGGGACGAATGCTCGCACGGACGCAAGTTACAACGAGGCGCAGACGCGATACGGACACGAGCAAATGGCGGGGCGCAGTTCGCACCCGCGCCATACTCGCCGTTTTATTGCCGTGAATCAGACGTCCGCATCGACATCGCCAGACTCCACCGTAAACGCCGGATCGGTGCTCACAAGATAAAATCGGGTCACCTTAGTATCTCTAATTAGGTAAATCTGCCCCTGATTGCGTCGGCGCGATATATACGCAACGTGAACCGTGCCGAATTCTTCGCCGTTTTCCTTCTTTAATACCAGGATGTTGGGGTCATCCGTACGCTTAAACTGCCCGTCTGTGCAGATTCCGTTTTGGTCGACCAGCTGCCATCGACAGTTGTCCTCCTCAAGAAAAGCCAGGGTTTCCCGACTCGTTTTGTCGTCCCGATAGTAACCGTCAATGGCAAACCCTTCGGAAGCGCATTCCTGCATATAGGACGTTTCTCGGCTTATAGCAAACAGCCCTGTAGCGCCCAGGAGCACAGCCAGGCAGACCACTGCAAGGGTTATCGAAATAGCACGGCGACCCATGTTAGCCCAACCGATAGCTGTTTAACGGAGCGCGAAACAGACCTGGAACCTCCGATATCAGGGGGAACGTCGCCAGCAGGCTGGCGACAACTATATGTTTCTAACATCAAACCATATGGCTGCCACTCGCGGAAGGGGCATCGGCGAACGGCGTGTTTTCATACTCCATTGGTCAAACCTAAGCGCGGCCCTACAGCTCGTACTTGTACACGCGGTAGATGTACTTCTCGGCTTCCATCTCGTACGTGGCAATGGGCAGTCCATAGCGATCGTACTCGGCAAAGGTCTTGGCCATGCCCGATGCCACGAGCGTGCTATTCGAACCGCCGACGCGCTGCGCACTGCTCACATAACCCGAGAACGGCACTGCGATCTGGTCCACAAGCTCGTAGGTGCGCGCGGCCTCGTCCACCGTAAAGATGCGCCCAAACGAATGCGTTCCCTTGCTGTAGTCGGTCACCACCGCGGCGCCCAGCTGGCCCCAGTCGAACTTGGGATAGCGCTCGGTCGCACCAAAGTTGTTGTCGTATAGCAGCACCTGGTAGCGACCAGTCGCTGCCGTGTCAGAACTCGGCAGATACGTCACGCTGTGCTGGCCTGCATTGAGCGAGAAATCGCCCTGGGCCTGCAATAACTTGTCTTCAAAGCCCGAGCCAGCCCATTGCCACTCCTTTCTATTTCTGGGTCCATCTTCTCACTGCTGGCGGCCGAAAATGATCCGTTTTCCTCCGACCCCGAGGGATCGTTCTTAGTACTTGAAGAAGCCCTCGCCCGAGCTTTCGCCCAGCTTGCCTTCGTCGAGCATTTTCTTGAGGACGGAGGCCATGGCCTTAAAGTTGTAGGGCATCATCATCTTCTTGAGCAGCGGGCTCACCAAGCCCGGCACCTTCTGATACTGCATGACGATGTTGTAGGCCGTCTGGATACCCACCGTGTCGAATACGCGGAACGGGCCCTTGGGAGCGCCGGTGCCACGCGTCCACGCGAGGTCGATGCTCTTGGGATCGCTCACGCCCGAGACGTACAGATCAAGGCCCGAAAGCAGCCACGGTACCAACATGGAGTTGAGCAGATAACCGTTCTTTTCCTTGTTGACGGGCAACGCCAGCATACGGATGTCGTTGGCAAAGTCGACGAGTTCATCGAAGTAGCGCTTGTCGGTCTGGTCCTGTGCCATGACCTCGGTCATGTTGTTCTTCCAGATAGAGTTGGCAAAGTGCAGCGACAGGTACTTCTCGGGGCGGCCAGTGTACTTGGCAAAGGTGCTCGGCAGCAGCGTAGAGGAGTTCGTCACGACAACGGTCTTTTGCGGGAGGACCGGGGCGAGCTTCTTGTAGAAGCCGATCTTTGCCTGGGTGTCTTCGGCCATAGACTCGATGACCAGGTCGGCGTCGGCCACGGCCTTGGCAAGATCGAGCTCTAGCTTGAGTGTGGAGTAGACCCGCTCGACAGCGGCGAGTGCCGCTTCCTTGTCGAAGGGCTGGCCACTATCGGCGATACCGGCGCACCACTCACCCGTGCCGTCCGCCATGCCCTCGATAGCCGCGATGTACTCCTCGCGCACATGATCGATCTTGGGCTGGGTGCGGCCGATGCTGCCCTCGCTGCGCAGCCAAATCGTTACATCAAAGCCGCAGTAGGCAGCCTGAAAGGCAATCTGGCTTCCCAGCACGCCGCCGCCGGCAACGCAAACGGTCTTGTAGCTCATAGAAACGATCCTCTCTCACGTAATTCCATAGGTGTGTATTTATTCAACCGTAAGGATGACGCGCGCTGGGGGTGGGTTCTATAAACGGACGGTAATTTGCGGCGAACGGCTACATCTGTTCATTATCTCAGGGTTCCATGTCCAACAAAAACGGGTGGCAGCCGCTACGGCTACCACCCGTTTGTCTCATATCCAGCCCATAGCAGGCCAGCTACTTCTTAATGCCGTGTCCCAGACGCTTGGCGACCGATGCAACGGCCTCCTCACTGGCCGGTCCACAGCTCACGCAGCCATCATGGGCCCGCATCTGGCCGGTGACCTCGTCCATCGCGAGCGGCGCCACCTTCTCGAGCTTAAAGCCTTTACCGGCGCGCATGTTTTCCTTGGCCACGCTAATCATGAGCTTAATGCGGTTGAGCTGGTTGACCTCGGATGCACCGGGGTCGTAGTCCACCGCGACGATGTTGCTCTCGGGATGTTGGCGGCGCAGCTCCTTGATCACGGCCTTGCCCACCACGTGGTTGGGCAGGCACGCGAAGGGCTGCGTGCAGATAATGTTGGGCGCGCCATGGTCAATCAGGTCGAGCATCTCGGCCGTGAGCAGCCAGCCTTCGCCCATGTTGTTGCACACCGAAAGCACCGTGCGGGCCTTGTCGGCCATGGTGCCGATGCGCTCGGGTGCCTCAAAGCGGCGGGACTTCTCGAGCATCTCCTCCACCGGCGTGCGCATCCAGTCCACGAGCTTGATGAGCGCCTGCATACCAGCGCGCGTAGTGGCAGAGCTTCCCAGCTCGTCTTTCTGCAGCTCGGCGTTGCTCATGGAGTACAGGAAGAAGTCGAGCAGGCCCGGTACTACGGCCTCGCAGCCCTCGCGCTCGATAACGTCGACCACGTGGTTGTTGGCCGTGGGATGGAACTTGACCAGGATCTCGCCGACCACGCCCACGCGCGGCTTGGTGCCCTCGCCCGCAAGCGGCATGGTGTCGAACGCACGGATGGCCTCGCGGCACAGCTTGGTGTAGTTGTGGCGGTTGAATTTGGGCGCCAGTTTGCGGGCGCGTGCCATGTACTCCTCGTAGAGCGCGTTGGCGGCGCCGGGCGTGGCCTCGTACGGGCGGCAGCGGTAGAGCATCTGCATCATCACGTCGCCAAAGAGCACCGCGTAGACTGCCTGCTTAAGCAGCGCCGGCGTAATCTTAAAGCCGGGGTTATCCTCGCCGAGCGCCACGGCCGAAAGCGAAATCACCGGGATCTCGGGGTGGCCGCTCTCGCGCAGGGCCTTGCGGATGAGTGCGATGTAGTTGGTGGCACGGCAGCCGCCGCCGGTCTGGCTGATAACCACGGCCGTCTTGGACAGGTCGTACCGACCGCTCTCGATGGCCTCCATAATCTGGCCCGTTACCAGAATCGACGGGTAGCAAATGTCATTGTTCACATAGCGCAGGCCAGCCTCGACAGCGTCGTGATCGGTCGAGGGCAGCAGCTCCAAGTTGTAGCCAGCACCACGGAACACCTCTTTGACCAGGTCAAAGTGGATCGGCGCCATCTGCGGGCACAGGATGGTGTAGCCCTCCTCGCGCATCTGCTCGGTAAAGGGCACCTTGGGCCACGCGGTCGAAGCGCTCTCGCGCTGAGCCTCAAACGTGTACTTGCGGCTCGCGAACGCGGGGGCATCCGTAGAGGGCGCCACCGGCGCGGCATCGCCCTGCTCGTAGGCCTCGCCCGCGGCCGTGGCCTCGGCCAGGCGCTCGGCCTCCTGGTCCTTGAGCGCTGCCATGAGCGAGCGGATGCGAATGCGCGCGGCACCCAGGTTGGATACCTCGTCGATCTTGAGCACGGTGTAGATCTTGCCGCTGGCTTCCAGAATCTCCTGCACCTGATCGGTAGTCAGGGCGTCGAGACCGCAGCCGAAAGAGTTGAGCTGGATCAGGTCCAGGTCGTTGCGCATCGTCACAAAACGGGCGACGGCGTACAGGCGGCTGTGGTACATCCACTGGTCGACGACGCGAATCGGACGCTCGGGCTTCACGAGATGCGCGAGCGAATCCTCGGTAAAGACCGCAAAGCCAAAGCTCGAGATAAGCTCGGGCAGGGCATGGTTGATCTCGGGGTCGTTATGGTAGGGACGACCGGCGAGCACGATGCCGTGGCCGCCGTGGTCCTCGACCCACTTAAGAGCCTCCTCGCCCATAGTCTGGATGTCCTCGTGGAAGCGCGCGTCGGCCTCAAAGGCAGCGTTAACGGCGGCATCGACCTCGGAGCGCGTGATCTTGGGACCGCGCACGCGACCGCGGCCGGCTTGCGCATCGGCCACACGGTCGACGGCGAGCACCTGGTACAGACGGCGCTTGAGCTCGGTCTTGTCGTGATAGGGCACAAACGGATACAGGAACTCGATGTTCTGTTCGCGAATCTCGTCGATGTTGAGCGCCAGCGCCGTGGGGTAGCTCATGACGATGGGGCAGTTGTAGCAGTTGCCGGCGGTCGGATCCTCCTTGCGCTCCCAGCGCACGCACGGCATCCAAATGAAGTCGACATCGCGGTCGATGAGGTTCATCACGTGGCCATGGCTCATCTTGGCCGGATAGCATACGCTCTCGGACGGCATGGACTCGATGCCCGCCTGGTAGGTCTTCTTGCTCGACTGGTCGGACAGCTGCACGCTAAAGCCCAGGCGCGTAAAGAACGCGTGCCAGAAGGGGTAGTTCTCGTACATGTTGAGCGCGCGCGGGATGCCGACGGTGCCGCGCGGGGCCTCGTCGGGGCTCAGGACCTCGCGGTTAAAGAGCAGCTCGTTTTTCTTTTTGAAGAGGTTGGGGGCCTCGGTCTTCTGCTTTTTGTGGCCGGCGCCCTTCTCGCAGCGGTTGCCGGTAATGAAGCGCCTGCCACCGCCAAAGTCGTTGACGGTAAGCTGGCAGTTGTTGGAGCAACGGCCGCAGCGGACATGCTTTTGCGTCACGGTGAGGTGCGCGATGTCCTCAGCCGAAAGAATGGTCGAGGTGCCGTCGGCGCCGGCGCGATCGCGGGCGAGCAGGGCCGCACCGTAGGCGCCCATGCAGCCGGCGATGTCGGGACGCACGGCATGAACGCCGGTGAGCTGCTCAAACGCGCGCAGCGTGGCATCGGACATAAAGGTGCCGCCCTGGACGATTACCTGGCTGCCGATCTCCTTGGGATCGCGCAGCTTAATGACCTTGAACAGGGCATTCTTGATGACGGAATAGGACAGGCCGGCGGCGATGTCGCCCACCGTGGCGCCTTCCTTTTGCGCCTGCTTGACGCGCGAGTTCATAAAGACCGTGCAGCGACTTCCCAGGTCGACCGGGGCTTTGGCATGGATGGCGGCGTTGGCGAACGCGCGCACGTCCATGTTCATAGAGACGGCGAAGCTCTCGATAAAGCTACCGCAACCCGACGAGCAGGCCTCGTTGAGCATGATGTGCTCGATGACGCCGTCCTTGACGCGCAGGCACTTCATGTCCTGGCCGCCAATGTCCAGAATGAACTCGACGCCGGGCAGGAACGCCTTGGCGCCGCGCAGGTGCGCGACGGTCTCGATCTCGCCGGAATCGGCCTTGAGGGCCTCGATGAGCAGCGCCTCACCGTAGCCCGTGGTGGTCACGTGGCCGATGGTGCAGCCCGCGGGGATGTGGTTGTAGAAATCGGCCATGATGACCTTGGCCGTGCCTAGGATGTCGCCGTTGTTGTTGCCGTACCAGGTGTGCAGCAGCTGACCGTCCTCGCCCACGAGCGCGGCCTTCATGGTGGTGGAGCCGGCGTCGATGCCGATGAACACGCGTCCGGTGTAGCCTTCGAGCTTGCCCTTGGGGACGACCTCGGTGTCGTGGCGGGTCTTGAACTCGGCAAAGTCCTCGTCGGTGGCAAAGAGCGGATCCAGACGCTCGACCTCGGCACCCTGCGTGTCACCCAGGGCATCGATGGCCCCGATGAGCTGCGGGAACGTGCTGAGCTTGTTGGACTCGTGCGCCATGGCGGCGCCGCTCGCCACAAACAGGTGAGCGTTTTGGGGCACGATACGGTGCTCCTCGTCCAGATTGAGCGTGAGGTAGAAGCGGTGGCGCAGCTCGGAGAGATACTGCAGCGGGCCGCCCAGGAAGGCGACGTTGCCGCGGATGGGACGGCCGCACGCCAGGCCCGAGATGGTCTGGGTCACGACAGCCTGGAAGATGGAGGCGGCCACGTCCTCGGGGCGGGCGCCCTCGTTGAGCAGCGGCTGCACGTCGGTCTTGGCAAAAACGCCGCAGCGGCTGGCGATGGGATAGATGGTGGTGGCGTTGGCCGCGAGCTCGTTGAGGCCGCTGGCGTCAGTGTGCAGCAGGGTTGCCATCTGGTCGATGAACGCGCCCGTGCCGCCGGCGCAGGTGCCGTTCATGCGCTGCTCGATGCCGTTGTCGAAGTAGATGATCTTGGCGTCCTCGCCGCCCAGCTCGATGGCGACGTCGGTGGCCGGGATGAGGGTCTCGACGGCACGCTTGCTGGCGATGACCTCCTGGACAAACTCCAGGTCGAGCCACTGGGACAGCAGCAGGCCGCCCGAGCCGGTAATGGCGCAGGTCATCTGGGCCGTCGGCAGCACGGTCGCAGCGCCCTCGAACAGGTCGCGGGCACAAGCGCGGACGTCGGTGTGGTGGCGCTGGTACTTGGCGTAGACGATCTGGTTGTCGTCGTTGAGCACGGCGAGCTTGACGGTGGTGGAGCCCACGTCGATGCCCAGGTGCAGGTTGCCACGAGCGTTCTCGGGGTTGAAGATCGCGCCTTCGGGGGCCTGGGCGGCAGTGGCGGCTGCGGGCTCAGCGGCAGTGACGGGCTCGCTAGCGACGGACGTCTCCCCTGCCGCGTTCTTGGCATCGGCAACTGCCTCGGCAACTTTCTCGGCAGCCGCGGTCGCGGCCTTCTGCGCGGCGTCCACCACGGCGGGCGCGGCCTCGCGTGCAGCAGCGACCACGCGGTCTTTAATGCCCTCGACGAGTTTGCTCATTGTCTCTCCTCTTAGTTGTTGGACTCGACGGTTGCGGTGGTGTCGACCGCGTCCTCGAGCTGCAGGTTCAATAGCTTCATGCCGTATTCCGGCACGTTGATATCGATGGGTTGGCCATACAGGTCGCCGGGGCGCACAAAGGCGATAACCGTCATAATGCGCGCCATGGTCTCGGGCGATTCAGAAAGGTCACGCTCAAACCAACGCTGGATCATGCCGACCTCGGCACTCACGACATAGGTGACGTAGTAGTCAAAGAAGGTGCCCAGCGCCAAGCCCAAAATGCCCGTCTGTGCGCGCGGCACCACGGCCTCGCGTGCGGTATCGATGATCTTTTTAATAAAGGCGGGGTCGCCGCCCGGGCCCAGCAGCGATCCGATTAAATCGCGGTTGGCCGCAAGGTAGCGCAGCAACTCAACCGAACCGGGTGCCGGCTCGAGCTCATCGATGTTGTGATAGAGATCGGGCAGCTGAGCTGCGGTGATGAGCTCAATGCGCTCACGGATCTCGGCCAGCAAGCCGTCCTCGATTTGATTGATAAAGTCGGGGATATCGCGGTAGTGCGAATAGAACGTGCGGCGCGTAAGGCCAGCGCGCTCGGTGAGCGACGCGACATTAATGCGCGAAAGGTCGCCGCTTTCGGCAAGCTCGCTGGCAAGTGCCTGGCGAAGGGCACGCTGCGAGCGAAGGGACCGGCGATCGCATTTCTCGAGCTGGGACAAACGTCCTCCTTGTTACTCAGCCTGTGCGCTATTGCACAGTGCGAGTATTATTGCACACCGTGTGTATCAACACGTAAAGGCAATATTTGGAATGTGACAAAGGGCAGTCCCTTTGTCACATTCAGCGACCGCCTAGGTTGTGCCAGTTGTGCCTGGCTTTTGGAGCGGCATTGCCGATTGTTCAAAATGTCATTCGTGGGTAGAATAGTATCGACGGCAGCCCAAGTTCTGGAAAGCTGGGCAGCGCCGTTGCTTGGATTAAGGGGTCAACGCCTTAGCGGCGGCGACCCCTTTTACGTTGCTTCGAACGTTGCTTGAGTGCCTCGGAAAGCCCGACGAGCGCCGTGGAGAACGAGACCAAAGCGGTCAGAAGTCTCACGAAATCAATCAGATCGGTCATGGGCATCACCTCCCATCAGATGGAGGGCGTTGCCCGGCACATGGAACTGCCGCCAACAGTATCAATTCTATCAAAGCGCAGTTAGATATGCGAATGTTTGTTCGTATTTCAAGAGACCAGCGTCACCTGTGACAAAGGGGCTGTCCCTTTGTCACATTATTCGATTACGGTGCAGGAATTCTGCTTGTGCATGGTGGCAAGCATGTGTTTGGGAACGGCGTGGACCATGCAACTGCCGATAGTTGCGCTCGCGGCGTCCTTGGCTGCCTCGCTTGCGTTTTTGGTCGCGTAGCTGTGGCGGAAGCGTTTGAGCATGGCAATGTCGTTGCCGCCGTCGCCGTAGACCGCGACCTCGTCCTCGGCAATGCCGTAGTAGCCCGCCAGCCAGGCCACGCTCTCGCCCTTGTTGCATGCCACATCCGTGATCTCAAACATCACCGGGTCAAACGGCGCGTTGACCACGCGGTCCGAGCGCTCGGCCAAATACGCCTTAAGGTCGCGCTCCAGCTCGGGCGAGATCACACGGCAGTTGATCTTGCACACATCGTGGCGCAGAATGTCACCGATCGACTGGTCGAAATACTGTTCCTCGTGATACCCGCCACGTGCACGCATGCCGCGCATCACGATGCGCTTGATAGGACTGTCCTTTTTAAAGCCCGCCTGATGCATCTCGAACGAGCCGCTCGAGAACATGCCATCGGGCGTGGAGCAATCAAAGCAAATGTCCGGGAACTCCTTGAGCAGCTCCTCGGTGATCTGCGGATCGATGGTCCAGGTCTTGAGCACCTCGCCATGACTGTCGCGCACGATGGAGCCGTTAGAGCAGCAGGCATCGAGCGCCAGGCCCGTAAAGCCATGCTCGCCGACCGGCAGCGTCGAGCGCCCGGTCGCGGGAACCACATGCAGGCCAGCCTCGGTCAGCTCGCGAATGGCACGGCGGATGGTCCCATCCGCTTCGTGCAGGGCGTTCAGCAGCGTTCCGTCTAAATCACTCGCGAACATCTTGATCATGGGCATGCCTCTCCTTCGTCTGCACGATATTGTAGACGAAGGAGAGGCATGCCCAAACAATGCCGTTCCGGCGCGACGCGCCACTGCCTCCACAAATTCACGGTGCCCCAGCGCCTTAAGACATTCGCCATAAGCGACTTTTCAGCCGATAAAACAGCGCCGTCGTCAACGTCAGCACCGCAAACATGCCTGCGAATACAATCGCCGGTGTCCATCGATCATATGCGAGCCCGTAAACCAATTGGCCAATAGGCGTTGCACAGGAAAGCATCATATAAACGAGTGCCAGCACTTTTCCGCAGAGTTCCTTTGGCGCTGACCGCTGAACAAATGAAACAATTTCGACCGATGCAATGCTTGCCCACGCCATGACCCATGCCGAGCCGGCCGCAAGCGCGGCAAACGCTAATTCATCAGGACCGCTCAGTAGCGTGACAATAATCGGTACGACTCCAAAACAAATCATCGAAACATATCGACATATGCCCTTGAAGGAAAAACGATGCGGCCAAATACCGACCAAACCACTGCCGACAAGACCACCTAAGCCCATAGCCACCTCAATAATCCCAACAAAGGATGACTGCATTCCGAGATGCTTTGAAACAACAATGGGAGCGCCAATCGTTAGCCCAACCAACGCAAGGTTCAAAACAGCCGCAAGCAAAATCACGGCGACCAATGATGATTTTTGCAACAGATACCGAATCGACTCCCGAAAATCGCTTCGGTATGTCGAGCAAGTCGTACTGTCCCCTGTCATTCCAGATGAGGCATTTCGCTTGAGTGCACCCCCGAACAGCAGGGCTGACATCGCAAATGTCAACGCCGCGGTTTCGCATAGAGTATCGATACCAAAGCACCCATAGACTGCCGTCCCGACCACAGGGCCCAAGATATTGCTCGCCATGGTTATCTGCGAGACCAACGCAGTGGCACGCTCAACCTTTTCTGGGTCCGTCATGCGCACCGTCTCAATTTGAAGCATCGGTTTCAGCAGCGATTGGATACTATATTGGACGCAAAGCATTGCTACCACGACAACGGCAAGAGGCAGCGAACGCTTCATTGGGATAAACAACAGTGATGCAGCCATCAGAACAATGCCGAGCACCACAAGAACCCCGCGATGTCTCCCGCGATCCGCCAAGATTCCGCCAGCCGGAGTCGCAAGCACGCCCGGCACGAACGCTATCGCCGCGACGGCACCATATAACGTTGATGAGCCGCTGCAATCGAACAAGTAAAGCGGGCACGCAAAGCACAGTGCCGACAGCATCGAATACGCGCACAGCTGTGCAACAAGAAGGCAAAAAAGCCTGATAGATCGCACTGTTTTTGGCGCCAACGAAACGCTAATTCTTCGCATCCCAGCCATAAGCCTGCCCCCAAATACATACCGATAGTATGTATTTAATGACTTGAAAAGGGCAGCCGTGGCTACCCTCGCAAATCAATTACATACCGTTGGTATCTATATTACCACCCGGAACGGTCCCATACGTCCCAAATCAGCGCCGTTGTCTGAAGCACTTCTTCCCCCAAATCGAGTCCCACCGCAGCAGCCATCTGCGCCAAACATTGAGCGCGAGCGAGCATTCGATCCTTGGTCTCGAGTGGACGGAACAGCGGCAGCAGCCAAAGATTCGCCAACAACGATACGGCCTCCGCCGCTTCGCGCGGGCATTCGCACGCAATGGAGCCGTCGGCGACGCCCTCCTCGATCACTGGCAAGAGATAGCCATCGGCCGACTCGTCAAACGAACCTTGGTACTGCATCGCCAGCAGCCGCGAGCTTTTTACCGGATCCGCCGCAGGATGCATGCGTGCCCATAGCTCAATTTGTGGAACGACGGACTCGGGCGCGTACAGTCGCTTGAGTTTTTGGGCTCCGGTCATATTGCCGATACCAAGCGTTGAGCGACGTTGCTCAACAATCGGAGCCATTGCCCGATCAAATGCGGCGTTGAAAATCTCCTCTTTGCTCTTAAAGTGATGATAGACAGCACCCTTGGTCATGCCATCGAGGCGGTCGACGATGTCTTGAATGCTCGTCCCCTCATAACCCTGTGCGCAGAATAACTCCAGCGCCGCGTCGAGAATCTTCGCGACCGTCTCCTCGGGATATTTATTACGACCCATAATCCGTCCATCCGCAACGCAAGTCTTGTGCCTTATTGCAGTATTTTAACGTTGCGGATGGCAGGCGTTCGATCCTACACCGCGGCGGGGCCGTGTTCGCCGGTGCGGATACGGATAACTTCTTCGGCCGGCTCGACCCAAATCTTGCCGTCTCCAACGGCACCGGTGCGTGCAGCGTTGCAGATAATCTCGACAATTCCGTCGACATGCTGATCGGCGCAGATAAGTGTGAACTGTACCTTAGGGATCGTGTTGACAAGCAACTCGTTGCCGCGCACGTATTCCTTCCAGCCATGCTGCGCGCCGCAGCCCTGCACTTGGTTGATAGTCATGCCACGAACATCGGCAGCAAACAGCGCATCTTTAAGAACCTCAAGCTTCTCGGCACGAACGATTGCCGTAATCTTCTTCATAGTGAATTCCTCTCTTTAATAAAAGAAATTGATTGTCCTTCACATGGCACGGGTTTTCCAGGTGCCCGAGATTGCCCCGAAAGAGGAGCGCCGCGTACTTCGGTACGCAAGCGACGGTTTGAGGGGCAAGGTCGGGTGCCTGGGAAAGCCGTGCCGCTAATCGAGTCCGGAGAACGAGGGATATGCGCTCTCGCCGTGCTGACTTGCATCCAGGCCCAGCGCCTCGTCAGCCTCGTCCACACGCAAGCTGCCATGGAACAGCGCCTTGACTACCGCGGCGATCACCAAATCGAGCACCAGCACAATGACGACCGTCACCACAATGCCCAAGATCTGCGAGATGAGCAGCGACACGTCGCCCGTGTAGAACAGGCCGCCCTTACCGGTCCACGAAAGCTCCGGCACGCAGAACAGGCCCGTGAGCACGCCGCCCAAGATGCCGCCGATGCCGTGGCAACCGAACGCGTCGAGCGCGTCATCGTAGCCGAACTTGGTCTTAAGATGGCTGATGGCCAAGTAGCAGACGGGCGAGACGATCAGGCCCATGACCAGCGCTGCCCACGGCTCGACAAAGCCTGCCCCGGGCGTGACCACCACAAGACCCGCAACCAGACCGGTGCTGGCACCCACCAGCGTGGGGCGGCCGGTATGCACGCGCTCGACGGCAAGCCACGAAACCATGCCCGCCGCGCTGGCCGTCACGGTGTTGAGGATGGCAAGTGCCGCCACGGCGTCGGCCTTAAACTCGCTGCCGCCGTTAAAGCCGAACCAGCCAAACCAAAGCAGGCCGGCGCCCAGCGCCACAAACGGTACGTTATGTGGACGGTAGCTCACCATGCCAAAGCCACGACGACGGCCAAGCTTTAAGCAGAGGATCAGACCGGTAAGACCAGACGAGATGTGTACCACGTCGCCGCCGGCAAAGTCGAGCGCGCCGATAATGTCACCGATAAAGGAGCCATCGCCGCCCCAGACCATGTGGGCGAGCGGCGCATAGGCCACAAGCAGCCAAATGCCCAGGAAGGCCGTCATGGCACCAAACTTAACGCGGCCGGCCAGGCTGCCCGTGACGATAGCGGCAGTGATCATGGCAAACGCCATTTGGAAGGCGATGTTAATAATCTGAGGGTAGACGGCACCGTCCGCAGCATTGTCCTCGGCCGCCTGCAGCACCTGGTTGAGCACCGGCAGGCACAGCAGCTGGTCAAAGCCTCCAATAAACGGGCTCGAGCCGTCGCCGCCGTAGGCCAGCGACCAGCCGGCAGCAATCCACAGCACACCAACCAGGCCAATGGCGCCAAAGCACATGAGCATGGTGTTGATGACATTTTTACGCCTGGACAGGCCGCCGTAGAAAAACGCCAGACCCGGTGTCATTAAAAACACGAGCATGGTGCAGATGAGCATAAACGTTGTCGATCCCGTATCGTACATTCGCTCTCCCTTGGTCGCATGAACGTTGTCGGCGCCCATAATGCGGCCGAGGGGCAACTGGTGTAGACCAGATACGGCGTTGTTAAACGCGGCGTTGTCGAATGGAAACGGCGCCGCAATCTTGGAAACGGCGCGGCAACGGACGCGAAACGAACGGGAAATACGCGAGCAAGGAAGCCGTGAGTGCGCCCGTCCCGGCTAGTGGCGGAACAGCTCGCGGGCTCGGTCGCGGAGATTAGTTGCTCGAATGACACCTTCGTAGCGATTGATGCGCAGACGCGGGAAGGCGTTAAAGAAGCGTAGGTCGCGGCGGCTGAGTGACACGCTCGGCACCGGACGGCTTATGCGCTTGCCGGCAAGGCGACGACTGAGCGACGGACGCGGCATGCTCGGCGCGGCATCGGCCACGCGGCGGGCAGCGAGCGCCAGGCCGCGAGCACCATCCGAGATAAACGTCGGCATCGAAGCCTTCTCACGAAGGGCATCGAGCGTCGCGTCGCCCAGCTCGGCCAGCCACGCGTTAACGGCACGGCTACGGATGTGCGTCTGTGTCACCGAGTCAATCGTCGATTCGGGAATGCGCTCGAGCATTGAGTCCGAGGCATCGGCAAGCGATTCGTTGATGCGATCGGCAAGGTCGGCGCGCACGCGCTCCAGCTGATCGGACAGACGCCGCCAGCTCGCCAACGAGCACGCCGCGTCGACCATCATCGCGACCGCGACGATAAAGGCGGACAGCCGCACAATCAGCACCGGCAGATGGCCAAGCAGCCCCAGCAATGCGGGCTCCACTAAACGGCAAATACACAACGCACCCAAGCCAAACGCGCAGGCCCAGTACAGACAGATGCGTCCGTGCAAGTTAAACGGCAGGTGCGAGTAATCCCAAAAGCGAGCGCCCGTTGTTTTTTCCAACAGCACGCCTACGCTGTACTCAATCACGCTGCATACGAGCGCTGCAGCGACAAACTGGCTCGACGCGTCAGAAATCCCGCGCAACAGCAGCCAGCAGGCAATGCCGCCCGCGCCATAGATGGGGCAACACGGCCCCAGCAAAAAGCCGCTGTTGGCAAATCGTCCGTGATTGAGCATGGCGCATACTGTCGACTCCCATGCCCAGCCGCAAAACCCGTAAAAGGCAAACGAGAGCACCAGTGCCGAGAGCGGGCAGGCGGCAAGCGTCGCGCCGCCAAACGCCATATCAATCGCGGTTCCCACCGTCTACCCTCTCCTCTTTTCGCTCGATGCTTTGCTCACGCTATCGTCCGTCTCGTCCCTGCGCGGCAAGCGGCCGGCGATCGTCTCACGCAGAGCACACCATTTATCCGCCAGACAAACAATCCACGCCTCGCGACACGTCGGCGGCACCGGCACCAGCGGAAACATATGCCGCACGATAATATTCCGCTCTCGCGGCGTCAGCTCAAAATCTTCCTCGGCACGCGCCAGGGCAAAAAACGGATGTCGAAATCCGTGCAGGCGATGACTCGGGTTGGGGTCGTGCCAATCGTAGAGAAAGTAATCGTGTAACAAGGCTCCGCGCAGCAACGAGGCACGGTCGACCGAAATGCCAGCACGGGCCAAGTGCTCGGCAAAGGACAGACTTGCCCGTGCCACCGAGGTCACATGTGCATAGACCGTCACGTCGCCATGCTGGATAAACTCGCGCGTCAGGTCCAAGCGGCCCGCCTGGGCGAGCTGGCGGGCGGCATCGTCGACCTCGTGCGCGATTTTCTCGGCACGAACGGCATCGGACATGCTGCCTCCTTCCAGCGGCTCACGGCGGCAAGCCACGGCCTGCACGTATTGAAAAAATCATCATCGAATCTATCAGTATGGCATCGGACAAAACGTTTTGCCCCACCAGTTGTCGAATTACCGCGCCGCCGTCACATATCAAACGCCAAAATGTGCGAGACTGTCTTGTGCAATTGTGTCGGCCGAGGGAGCGCCGGCGCTCGATTCGCATGGAGTAACCCACAACGATGCTGCTTACGCAAACGACAACGCCCGAGGACGTCAAGGCTCTCGACCGCGCCGAGCTTCCGCTGCTCTGCGGCGAGATTCGCCACGCCATCCTCGAAAGCTCCGCCGCTGTCGGCGGACACGTTGCCCCCAACCTGGGCGTCGTTGAGCTTACGGTTGCGCTTCATCGCGTGTTTAACTCCCCTATCGACAAGATTGTCTTTGACGTTTCGCACCAGACCTACGCCCACAAGGCGCTGACCGGGCGCGCGTATACCTATATCGATCCGGAACGTTTTGGCGAGGCTTCTGGTTTTGCCAATCCCGACGAGTCCGAGCACGACCTGTTCGCCATGGGCCACACCTCCACATCGGTGAGCCTGGGCTGCGGCTTGGCACACGCCCGCGATCTGGCGGGCGACAGCTACAACGTCATCACCATCATTGGCGACGGCTCGCTTTCGGGCGGCTTGGCGTTTGAGGGCTTCAACAATGCCGCCGAACTCGACAGCAACCTGATCATCATCGTCAACGATAACGACCAGTCCATCGCCGAGAACCACGGTGGCCTCTATCGCAATCTGGCCGAGCTGCGCACCAGCAACGGCACCTGTGAGCGCAACGTTTTCCGCGCGATGGGACTCGACTACCGTTATTTGGACGCCGGCAACGACGTGTTGGCCCTGGTCGACGCGCTGCAGGAACTGCGCAATATCGATCATCCCATCGTGCTGCACGTCTCCACCGCCAAGGGCAAGGGCTTTGAGCCAGCCCAAAACGACCCCGAGCGCTGGCACCACGTGGGTCCGTTTGACATGGCGACCGGGCGCAAGCTCTGCCCGGGCCATCCGAGCGAGCCTGCGCCGCGCACCTACGCCGACATTACGGGCGAGGCGCTCAGCGCCGCCATCGAGCGCGATCCGCAGGTCGTGGGCATCACGGCCGCCACACCCTACATCATGGGCTTTACACCCGAGCTTCGCGCTGCCGCCGGCAAACAGTTCGTCGATGTGGGCATTGCCGAGGAGCACGCCGTGACCTTTGCCACCGCGCTTGCGCGCTCGGGCGCCAAGCCAGTCTTTGGTGTGTACGGCACGTTTTTGCAGCGCGCCTACGACGAACTCTGGCACGACCTGTGCCTCAACGACGCCCCGGCAACCATTTTGGTGTTTGGTGCGTCAATCTTTGGCACCACGTCCGAGACGCACCTCTCGTTCTTTGATATTTCCATGCTGGGCGGTCTTCCCAACATGCACTACTTGGCGCCGGCCTGCATGGAGGAATATCTGTCCATGCTGAGCTGGTCGCTCGACCACCGCGAGCATCCCGTGGCGATCCGCGTACCGGGCATCGGCCTGGTGAGCCGTCCCGACCTTGCGCCCGCCGAAGACACCGACTACAGCGCCGTTCGCTACAACGTGGTGCGCCAGGGTCGCGACGTAGCCGTGCTCGCGCTCGGCGATTTCTTTGAGCTGGGCGAGCGCGTGGCAAACCGTCTGACTGCCGAGTACGGCATCGAGGCCACGCTCGTCAACCCGCGCTTTGCAACCGAGCTCGACCGCGAGTTCCTCGACAGTCTTGCCGCCGAGCATCGCGTTGTCGTCACCCTCGAGGACGGCGTCTTGGACGGCGGCTGGGGCGAGCGCGTGGCATGTTATCTGGCATGCACGCCGTTGCGCACGCGCACCTTCGGCATCGCCAAGGGCTTCCCCGACCGCTACGACCCCAACGAACTGCTCGCTCAAAACGGCATGACGGTCGAGAATATGGCCGCCGAAGCCGTGAGACTACTCAACAAGTAAGAAAACCTCCGCAAGGGAAGCACCCCTGCGGAGGTTTTTATTTTCGCGACGCGATTATCTCAATCTGTAACATCTAGGGCCCGAATTTCCGTCTAACTGTTACAGATCTAGATAAGACGTCGTAGTCCCTGACCTTTGTCTCAATCTGTAACAGATAGAGACCTTTTGGCCGTCCAGATGTTACAGATCGAGACATTCGAATTCCCCTGAAGAGAAAATCTCGATCTGTAACAGGTAGAACCCATTTCCTCGTCTAACTGTTACAGATTGAGACAAAGCAGCAAGGCATGCCGCCGCACCGACCATGCCGTCTGCAAAGCGCTATCTCAGCTGCAATAAGCGACGTTTACCCAGATAAAACCTGCCAAAATAAACCTGTCCATTTTTGATAGGTAGAATTACCCATAAGGTAAGTATGTTTCTGAGTTATTTCGTGTTGACCCATTTGAGCGCGATGGGGTATAACTCTACTCAACCGCTAGGGATTTTATTGAGAAAGGTGTTCTACCATGAGCAAGAACCTCTCCCAGCAGGTCGTTCTCGACCGCCGCGGCTTCGTTGCCGCCACCTTCGCAACCGTCGCCGGCCTTGGTCTTGCCGGCTGCTCCGACACCAGCGCCGAGGCCGACAAGGGTTCCGCCGCCGGCTCTTCCAAGAGCTCCGAGGATACCGAAGTTTCCACCACGCTCGATGCTAAGGCATTCGACAAGCTCGTCGACAACGGCCCCAAAGCCGACGACGATGCCATCGCCGCCAGCACCTGGGCCACGGCCGTCAAGGACGCCGGCGTCTTTAAGATCGGCGGCGTTCAGACCTCTACGCTTTTCTCCCTCCTCAACGAGAAAGACGGTCAGACCCGCGGCTTCGATGCCGGTATCGCACAGCTCCTGTCCAACTACATTCTGGGCGAGAACAAGGTCGAGATCACCCAGGTAACCTCGGACACGCGTGAGTCCGTCCTGCAGAACGGCCAGGTCGACGCCGTCTTCGCCACCTACACCATTACCGATGAGCGCAAGAAGCTCGTCTCCTTTGCCGGTCCCTACTACTACACCCAGCAGGCCATCCTGGTACTCGCCGATAACGACGACATCAAGAGCGTCGACGACCTGGCCGACAAGAACGTCGCTGTCCAGTCCGGCTCCAACGGCCCCGCCATCCTGGAGGAGTTCGCTCCCAAGGCCAGCCAGCAGGAGTTCAAGACCGACGAGGAGGCCCGCCAGGCACTCCAGCAGGGCCGCGTTGACGCCTACGTCATCGATAACAACATGCAGCAGAGCGCCCTGGTCCGCGAGCCCGGCAAGTACAAGATCGCCGGCAAGCCCTTCGGCAGCAAGGAGCCCTATGGCATTGGCCTGCCGCTCGATTCCGACGGTGTCGCCTTTGTCAACGACTTCCTTAAGAAGATTGAGGACGATGGCACCTGGACCGAGCTGTGGCAGATCTGCATCGGCGACCGTACGGGCGACACCAATGTTCCCGAGCTGCCCGAGATCGGCGCCTAGGCAGCGAGCCTGGTAACGGCCGCAACGAAACCATACGGAAACGCATGATGCGCTTTATTGCGGTAAACTGTTTCCTCACTGAGTTGTCGGGGCTTCCGTACACACGGGAGCCCCTTTCCTTATCGGCAGGAGGTCCGCATGAGTCTCTCCGAACTCTGGTCGCTCTATGGCCAGAACTATATCGACGCGCTGCTAGCAACCTGGGGCATGACGCTTGAGTCGTTTGCCATCGCCATGGTACTGGCCGTCGCCGTCACCGTGATGCGCGTGTCGCCGCTCAAGCCGCTGCGCGTCTTTGGCGACCTGTATGTCCAGGTCTTCCGTAACATCCCCGGCATCGCGCTGCTCATCATCGTCGTCTACGCACTGCCACCGCTCAAGGTCGTCCTGCCCTACCGCACCTGTGTTATCGTCGCCACGGTCCTTTTGGGCTCGGCCTTTGGTTCCGAGAACTTTATGAGCGGCATCAACACCGTTGGCTTCGGTCAGGTCGAAGCCGCCCGCTCGCTCGGCATGAGCTTTAATCGCATCCTCGCCAAGATCGTGATTCCGCAAGCGCTGCGCTCAAGCGTATTGCCCATGACCAACCTCTTTATCGCCGTCATGCTCACTACCGCACTCGGCAGCCAGGTGCCGCTTAAGCCGCAGGAGCTCACCGGCGTGGTGAGCTACATCAACACGCGCTCGCTCGGCGGCGTCGCCGCGTTCTTTATCTCGGCGCTCGGCTACCTGGGCACGGCCTTTGTGGTGAGCCACATTGGCAACTATATCGATAAGAAGGTGAGGATCCTCCGATGAGCAAGCACTCCACCTCTGCGCTCACCATGCGCGATGCGCTCTACGAGGCTCCCGGCCCCAAGATGCGCGCCAAGATTCGCATCGGCACCGCCATCTCACTCGTCGCCGTCGCCGCGCTCGTCGCCCTGGTACTGCAGCGCTTTTATGTGACCGGTCAGCTTTCGGTCCACTATTGGTATTTCTTTACGCACCTCACCACCTGGAAGTTCCTGCTTGCCGGCTTTGAGGGCACCGTTAAAGTCGCACTCACCGCCGGCGCCATCGCGCTGGTGCTGGGCCTGGCCCTTATGCTCGGCCGCACCAGCGACATTAAGCCGCTGCAGTTGGTCTGCCGCGTGCTCACCGATTTCTTCCGCGGCGTACCGAGCCTTCTGTTCATCTATTTCTTCTTTTTGGTGCTGCCCCAGTACAAGATCGCGCTGCCGTCGTTTTGGATGCTCACGCTCCCTGTCGCGCTCGCTGCAGCCGGTGTGCTGGCCGAGATTTTCCGAGCCGGCGTCAACGCCGTACCGCGCGGACAAGTCGAGGCGGCCCAGGCACTCGGTCTCTCCAAGGCTAAAATCACCTTTAAAATCGTGTTGCCGCAGGCTATTCGGTTTATCATTCCGTCGTTGATTTCACAGCTTGTGGTCGTTGTCAAAGACACCACCGTCGCCTACTTGGTGAGCTACCCCGACCTGATGCAAAATGCCCGCGTGCTCATTACCAACTACGACGCCCTCGTGTCGGTCTACCTGGTAATCGCGGTCATCTACATCCTCATCAACGTCGCGATCAACAAGGCCGCTGTCTATGTTTCGCACAAGACCGGCGCGACCATCATCCGCTAACGCTTTACCATTTCGAGTCATAAGGAGCCGAGCACCATGGCACAGAGCACCTCTTCCACCGGCAATCAGCCGCTGATCGAGCTCAAGCACGTCGATAAGCACTATGGCGACCTGCACGTCCTCAACGACATCAATCTGTCGGTCGACCGCGGCGAGGTCGTCGTTGTAATTGGCCCCTCGGGCTCGGGCAAGTCGACCATGTGCCGCACCATCAACCGCCTGGAAACCATCGACTCGGGCGAGATCCTCATCGAGGGCGAGCCCCTGCCGCAAGAAGGCAAGGATCTTGCCCGCATGCGTGCCGAACTGGGCATGGTGTTTCAGCAGTTCAACCTGTTTGCACATATGACGGTGCTGCAGAACGTCATGCTGGGACCGGTCGACGTGCTGGGCGTCTCCAAGGACGAGGCTCGTGAGCGCGCCATGGACCTGCTGAGCCGCGTGGGCGTGGCCGAGCAGGCCGATAAGGTGCCCGCACAGCTCTCGGGCGGCCAGCAACAGCGCGTAGCCATCGCCCGTTCACTCGCCATGCAGCCCAAGGCCATGCTCTTTGACGAGCCCACAAGCGCCCTCGATCCCGAGATGATCAACGAGGTGCTCGAGGTCATGGTCCGTCTGGCCCAGCAGGGCATGACGATGATCGTCATCACGCACGAGATGAACTTTGCCCGTCGCGTGGCCGACCGCGTCGTGTTTATGGCCGACGGCCAGATCGTAGAAACCAGCACGCCCGACGAGTTCTTCGACCACCCCCAGACCAAGCGCGCCCAGGACTTCCTCAACTCCATCAAGGGCCACTAACCAGACCGCCCGCCCGCCAGCCATGCCCATCCAAACTCGAAAGCTACACCTATGATCGGAACTCGCACTTCATCGTCCTACACCCCGCATGTCGACGTTGCCCCCGCCGACCGTCCGCTCATCCTCGTCGCGCCGCGCTGGGAAGAGGCAGAGCCGTTTTTAACCGAGATGCTCTCCCCCAACGAGGAAATCGCAAGTGTCTTTGTCGATGCCATCCTTGCCGCTGGCGGCCTGCCGCTGCAGATGTCCATCACCGAGGACATTGAGGTCATCCGTCATTACGTTGATATCGCCGACGGCATCGCCATCCCCGGCGGCCCCGACGTCAATCCCAAACGTTGGGGCGATGATCGACCCTACGATCCCACCCTCTGCTGCGAGATCCGCGATAGCTTTGAGTTTAAGCTGGTCGGCGAGGTGCTCCGTGCCAAAAAGCCGCTCTTTACCACCTGCCGCGGCACGCAGTTGCTCAATGTCGCCACCGGCGGCACCCTGTGCATGGACGTGCCAAGTCTGGGCGCTCGCGAGGGCCGCACGCAGTGGCGCCATACCCACGTGCTCAACGACCCCGTACATCCCGTCGAAGTCGTGCCGGGCTCGCTGCTTGAACGCGCGGTTGGCGGGCACAGGCTGATCCAGACCAACTCCGCACACCACTGCTGCGTCGATCGTCTGGGTAAAAGCACGCGCTTGGTCGCCAAGGCAACCGACGGCGTTCCTGAGTGCATCGAGGTCGAAGGCCAGCCGTTCTGCTTGGGTGTGCAATGGCATCCCGAGTACACCTGGCAGACGCTCGAGACCGACTTTAACCTGTGGAAGTCGTTTGTCGAGGCAGCGGCAAAGGTTAAGCAGGCCCGTTAGTTCGCGAACCGCACAACAGACAAGGGCTCCCCGCCGGCCACATGGTCCGACGGGGAGCCCTTTTACCTATATGTAGCCGGCACACAGCCCAAGGCTCGCAAGCCCTTATTCAGCCGCCTCGCGCAGGGCCGACATCGTCGCCGCATATTGCTGCTGCAGCGCATGCATTCCCTCGCGAGCGCCGTCAACGGTATCGGCACCGCGCAGCGCCTCGGTCACCACGACCGCCGGCTCGTACAGATTATCGAATCCCAGGTTCTGGCTCACGCCTTTGAGCGTGTGCGCTGCCATAAACGCACCTTCGGCGTCTCCTGCCGCCATGGCGGCCTCCAGCTTGTCCATGCTCTCGTCATCCAAAAACTTGAGGGCAAAGCGGCTAAGCATTTCCTCGCCCATCAGCCGAGCGCACGCGTCATCATAATTGGCGCCAATCTTCTCATACGCCTCACGCATGGAAATCATGGATTAAAACTCCTTTGGTCAAACTAAATCGTGGGAAACGCGACAACGTCGGCGGGGCGTGCCAACGTCTCGGCAATACGGTCTTGCACCTCGAGCAGGCAGTCGAGCAACAGCGGGTTAAAGGTGCCGCACTTACCGTCCAAGATCATCTGGATCGCCTCCTTGTGCGGGATAGCGTCCTTGTACACGCGCACGCTCGTCAGCGCATCGTACACGTCGGCCACCGAAACCACCTGTGCGGCAATGGGAATTTCGTCGCCCTTAAGGCCATCGGGATAACCCTTGCCGTCCCAGCGCTCGTGGTGCCAACGCGCGATCTGGTACGCATATTCCATAAGCGCATTGCCGGCGTGATGGCTACCCAGCTCACGCAGCATGTCGGCGCCAATCGTGGTATGCGTCTTCATAATCTCGAACTCCTCGGGCGTAAGGCGTCCGGGCTTGTTGAGAATCGCATCGTCTATCGACATCTTGCCGATATCGTGTAGCGCCGAAGCCAGGGCGATCGTGGAGCGTTCCTCATTGTCGAGGGAGATCGCGCCGCTACGCCGGACCAGACAGCCAAGCAGCAGCTCGGTCAGCTTCTCGATGTTCGTAACGTGCCTGCCGCTCTCGCCGTTGCGAAGCTCCATGACGCCGGCCATGATGTCGATGAGCATGCGACTGTTCTTGACGCGCTCATTGTACTGCTGGGACAGCAGGTTCGTCAGGCGGCGCTGTTTGGCGTATAGGCGGATGGTGTTGCTTACACGGCGGCGCACGACACGGGAGTCAAACGGGCGGTTGATATAGTCCGAGGCGCCCAGCTCGTACGCGCGCAGAACCATATCATCGGAATCTTCGCTCGAGATCATGATGACAGGCAGATTGTCAGTAGCCGTTCGGCGCGATAGATCGGTCAGCACCTCAAAGCCGCTTATGCCCGGCATGACAATATCCAGCAGCACGAGCGACAACTCATCGCCATAGCGGTCGACCATGTCGAGCGCCGCACGACCGTCGTCGACCTCGAGGATGCAATACTCGTCCTTGAGCATCTCGTTGAGAATGACTCGGTTCATCTCGGAGTCATCGACAATAAGCACCAAAGGCTTTTCGCTTTGGAAGGCCTCGATGGAATCGGCATCGGTCACGACCGTACCGGCTTTTGCCTTAGCGCGGCTCAATAACTGGACAGCGCGGCCAACGCCCTCATCGACCGTCTCGCCATGAATGAGAACGCCACCAACACATGCCGTCAAGCTCACGTACTCATGGCCCGGAATAATCGTGGCATGAACGGCATCGGATACCTGATGCAGGCGACGGGTGAAGTCATCGGAGGGAATATTGGGCATGACAACCACAAACTTGTCGCAGCCATAGCGCACAAGCTCGTCAGTCGAACGGATTCCGCTGCGCATGGCTGTCGCCACAGCACCGAGCGCAAGGTCGCCGGCATGACGGCCACACGTATCGTTGAAGACCCTAAAATCATCAAGGTCGATCACCGCCACGCCGGCCTTCATGCGGGCGCTACGGAGCTTTTCCTCGTAATATCGGCGATTGCGCACGCCCGTCAGCACGTCGGTGTAGACAAGGTCCTCTTCTGTGGCCTCTTGCTCATCGATCGGACGCACCATCAGCAGGACGTGAGGCTCGCCCTCGACCTTTAGAGGGCGCAGACGGGCGCGGTACTCAACACCATCGTTGAGCAGTTGCTCCGACACCTCACCCGAATCTGCCAAGGCCTCAAGACTCGACTGACGCAGACAAGGGCAGCGATCGCCGGCGAGCAAGCAGCTAGGCTCGCTCTTAATCTGATCGGCCGACAGCAAACGTACCACGGGGTAGGTCTTCGCGACGCGGGCGACCTCGGCGGCAGCCTCCTCGTCGGTTAGATTGGCCTCGTGATTATTGAGCATATGGGGCCCTTTCGATAGTTTCGCTTGGTAGCGGTGGGTTCCAAATGCTACCAGAGTAGCACCTTGTCGATGCAGGTAAGCACGTGAATGTCGTTACATTTTTATGAGTTGGCAGACGGTGCGATTGAAGCCGCAGACGTGAGGTTTTGAGCACATTTTTTAACACTGCCAAAACGTTTGCGGGTGAAGGCTGATTTGAATTTTACGGCTGCTAGAGCTCCAGGATGCCACGGACAGTCTGGGCAGCCGCTGCCGGGCGATCGCGCAGGCCGTTGTGCGCGCCGGGAACCATTACGAGCGGACAGTCCAAAAGCTCAGCCGCCATCCTCGTGCCCGCCTCGCGGGGCGTGCCAATCGAGAGCTCGCCCAAAAGCACGGCGGCCACCGTTTTCGACGCGCGAACGCTATCCCAATCGGGAACGCAGGTCATAGTAATCCCGTATTCGTTCGCCATGAAACTGCGGCCGTTGCGCAGGGCATGCTTGGCTTCTGCCTCGGTTAACTTGGGGGCCTCAGGGTCCGAATCGCCGATGGCGCCCAGGAAGGCCCGCAATGCCCTGGAGACCTTTCCCGCGGCGATCATCTCGAGCAAAACCGGGGCCGCACCCAGGCCGGCACCCTCATCCGTCACGGCGGGTTCATGCAGAATCGCACGCGAGATTATGGCGGGGTTTGCGCGGAGAAGCTCCAGGGCCACCAACGTACCGGCACTGTGCGCGAGCACGTTTGCCGGAGCGCCAATATGCTCGATAACAGCCTGCAGGTCGGCGGCCTGGGCGGCAAGGTCGTAGCGTCCGTCTGCAGCGTCGCCGCTCTCGCCGCAACCGCGGCGGTCGTAGGCAATGACGCGACAGTCACGGGCGAGCTCGCGGGCGATGGCGTCAAAAAAGACGCCGTCGACGCAGGCGCCGTGCACGCACACCAAGGCGGGTGTATCGGACGATACACCCGGGCCGGCATACTCGCGGCAGGCGATCGTGGTGCCCGCATTCTCGACCGTAAAATCCATGTTGTGCCCCCATCATCAACGCCAATCCAGTTGTACATCAGTACGGTTGGATGGACCCGCACTTCCTTACGCTTTGTTAACAGATTAACTGTACCTGACCCGAGACTTTTCATGGCACCGCATAATGAGCGACGTGAAAAAACGAAACTTGTAAAGCAAGAGCCCACACCTTGCTTTGGAGCC
>OIWP01000747.1_pt1 | contig 46734 bp, 33 predicted proteins | sample 1587661 | NCBI WGS metagenome assembly OIWP01 (sample SAMEA3888899, study PRJEB22519) | human gut metagenome | biome: human gut; feature: human-associated habitat; material: faeces | place: Denmark | collected 2010 | reverse complement strand
GATTTTTCGGAACGACACAAATGGACAGAACCTATTATCACAGCCTCAATGGCAATAGGTTTAGGCATTTATTTGACAGGATACTTGTGTTGGAAACAAATTTTATAACGGAGGATTAATATGAACACAGTAAAACCATTAAAAACAAAAAATACGGACTATATAAATATTCTTGTACTTTGTCTTTGCGTTACAGCCGTTTTCTTCGTTGCCTGGACATTTACGGGACAATGGCCGTGGAAATCACAGCCATATAATTCGTACATACTGCAAGCTCAGTCTTGGCTTGAGGGCAGACTTGATTTAGGGCGTGACTATCCGTATCTTGAGCTTGCGATTTTCAATAATAAATATTATGTAAGCTTTCCGCCGTTTCCGTCTTATGTTATGCTGCCGTTTGTGCTTATCGGCTGGAACAGTTGTGACAGTATGATTGCATTTGCGGTATCGCTTTTGGGAGCGGTATACGCATTTAAGATATTAAAGCATTTTGATATTGAAAGTAAAACCGCAATATTTTTCGCATTACTTCTTACAGTCGGTTCAAACTGGCTTATGACCGCACAAAATGCTTGGGTATGGTTTATCGCTCAAAATATGGCTTTTTCATTAAGTCTTATGGCAATATACTACGCTTTGAAAAACAAAATAGGTCTTTCACTTGCATTTTGGGCATGTGCGGTAGGTTGCAGACCGTTTCAAATATTATATCTGCCTGCACTTCTATATCTGATATACAACGCACACAAAGCAGTCAACCCAGAAGATAAAATCATCGATATTATAAAAAAGCGTTATCTCGCCCTTGTTCCTATGGCGGTCATTGCATTATCGTATATGATTTTAAACTTCGCTCGTTTCGGCAACATTACGGAATTCGGTCACAACTATCTGCCCGAATTTACACGTTCGGAACTCGGTCAATTCAATATCGGATATATGGCTGAAAATCTGAAAAATATGTTTTCCGTTCCCGAAACACAGAACGGAATTTGGCAATACCCTTATGCCAACGGAATGTGCATATTCTTGGTGAGTCCGATATTCGTATCTTACTTGGTATATATTGCACGTTCGATTATAAAGCACGAAAAATTTGATATGAAGTTTATGATTCTTGTTTTGGCAATCGCAATAATCGAACTTCTTTCAATAACTGTGCACAAAACAATGGGCGGTGCACATTTCGGTAACAGGTACACAAATGACGTTCTTCCTATTATATTTATAGGAACGGTTATGTTACTGCCGAAGGATAATGATTGGGAAAGTTTCAATTATCCCCTATTCTTTATCGGTCTTGCGATTAATTTAGTCGGCTCAATTATGTTTTTTGTACAATAATTATTAAACAGAGGTGATTTAATTGTTAGGAGTTATTTATTATTTGCTTTTTCTTATCATCGGATTTATTTACAGTTCGATGTTCTTCAAAGAAAAAGATATTTATTACAAACTATGGTCCGGACTTGTTTTCGGAAATATAATACTTATGGCAGGAATTATTCCGTTTGCCTTGATTTTTAAATTCACATACATAAGCCACATACTTTTACTTATTACGGCGATTATACCGATAGTTGTATTGGGAATTAAGCACAAAGACGTTGTGCAAAGTATTTTTTCTGAGAAAACAGTATATTTAAAGAAACATCTTGTATGCAAAGAAAACGTGGTTATATCAAATAAGATTTTTCTGTTTTTGATTATACCTGTCACGCTGTTAATATGCTTGCTTATGGTAAACCATATCCTTGCACCTTATGCCAACGGTGCTGTAAGCTCGGGGCAGTCTACATACGGTGACTTACAAATGCACCTTGGATTTGTCACATCAATAGCCGAACAAAAATCATTTCCGCCGGAATACTGTTTCCTTTCGGGAACAAGATTAAACTATCCGTTCCTTATTGATTCGCTTTCTTCAAGCCTGTATATGTTCGGTTGTCCGCTTAGAATTGCCGTACTTATTCCAAGCTTTATATTTGCACTTTGTATAGTAATGGGATTTTACATTCTTTCATTCTCCCTTACTAAGAGTACAACCGTATCTGTTATTGCAACATTGTTCTTCTTCTTAAACGGCGGATTTGGTTTTGCGTATTTCTTTGAGAGTGCAAAAGAAGGCCCGTCAAACTTTACAAAGTTCTTTACGGAATACTACCAGACACCGACAAACTATAATGAACACAATATACGTTGGTCAAATGTCATTTGCGATATGATTATACCACAAAGAACAACAATGGCTGGTTGGTGCGTAATCCTGTTTGAACTTGAAATGCTTGTAAATGCGGTAAAGAATAAAAAGACATCTTATTTCATTATTCTCGGAGTTGTCGCCGGCTGTATGCCGATGATACACACACATTCATTGCTTGCACTCGGAATTATAAGTGCCGGAATGTTCTTCCTTTATCTTTACGATGAAAAAGACAAGAAAAGCTATATTATGCGTTGGATATACTTCGGAGGCATCACTCTTGTACTTGCTATGCCACAGCTTTTCTTCTGGACATTCTCACAAACTTCGGGAAACAGTTCATTCCTAAGATATTCATTTAACTGGGTAAATGAGGCTGATCCGTATTTATGGTTCTATATCAAGAATTGGGGAATTCCTTTCTTGTTCATTATCCCTGCGTTTTTCAATACATCAAAGGATAATAAAAAATTAGTGCTTAGCTGCGGATTGTTGTTCTTAATCGCCGAACTTATATTGTTCCAGCCTAACGATTATGATAACAACAAACTGTTCTACATAGCATATATGATTGCGGTAATCATTGTTTCGGAATATCTTGTCCTTATTTATAATAAACTTAAAGGTATCAATTTACGCGGTTTCCTTGCGGCATTGGTTATTATTTCCGCTACGCTGTCAGGAGTTATGACAATTATCCGCGAATATCACTCAGGTGCAATGTATCAGACATATAGCGCCGCTGATATTGAAGTTTCTGAATATATTAAAGACAACACCGACGCAAACGGTGTGTTTATGACAAGTACAAATCACATTAACCCTGTAGTTTCACTTGCCGGAAGAACAATATATGTAGGTTCTTCGTTGTATGTGCATTTCCACGGGTTCGGAGAAGAATATACTAAGAGAAGTGAAGAATTAAAAACGGCATATGAGGGTTCTTCTCAACAGTTAAAGTCATTTGCAGATGAAAACAACATTTCATATATTTATGTAGGAAACAACGAAAAACAAGATTTCAATATAAATTACAATTCACTTTCACAGTTTGAAAAAATATATGATGAAAATTCAATACAGATATATAAAGTAAAATAAATGCAAAAGCAGACAAAATCGTTTATGATTTTGTCTGCTTTATTTTTAACAATTCAGCATTTTCCCGCACTTTTGCAAACTTCCTTAATAGGACATACCGCACATTTAGGGTTTCTTGCCGTACATACCGCACGACCGTGTGCCACAAATTGATGGCACATTCTAAGCTGATAATCGGACGGTACAATCTTTTTCAAGTCCATTTCGACTTTTGTAGGATCGTCGTTCGTTGTAAGACCTATACGCTTTGCAATCCGCTTACAGTGTGTATCAACCACAACAGCAGGCTTACCGAATATATCGCCAAGTACAAGGTTTGCTGTTTTTCTGCCCGTTCCGGCAAGACTTGTCAAGTCCTCCATTGTATCGGGTACTTCCCCGCCGTAAACGTCAATAAGCCTTTGACAGCACAAGATTATATTTTTCGCCTTGTTGCGGTAAAATCCCGCCGATTTTATATCTTCACAAAGCTCGTCATAATCCGCATTTGCAAAATCTTCCGCATTTCTATACTTTTTAAAAAGTGTTTCGGTAATTATATTAACTCTTGCGTCGGTACATTGTGCCGACATTTGAGTGGCAATAAGCATTTCAAGCGGTGTTGTGTAATTAAGCGAACATTTGACATCGGGATATGCCTTGTCCAAAAGCTCTCGCAATTTCAAAACTCGTTCTTTCTTCGTCAAAGAAATCACCTCAATTCAATTTTTCTGATAAGTACATTATATAATTTTTCGTAAAAATTTGCAACAAAGACTTGCACTTTTATTAAATAACATATATAATATTACATAAAGTTGTTTTCAACTCAACACTTTTTATACGAAAGGAAATGGGAAAATGGAAAAATACGAAAAGATGAAATCTTTTGATCCGGAAATTTATGCGGCAATTCAAGACGAAACAAATCGTCAGAACAATAAAATTGAACTTATTGCGTCTGAAAACTTTGTATCGGAAAGAATTATGGAGGCTAACGGCTCACCGCTTACAAACAAATATGCAGAGGGTTATCCGGGAAAACGTTACTACGGCGGTTGCGAACACGTTGACGTTGTAGAAACACTTGCTATCGAAAGAGCAAAAGAATTATTCGGTGCAGACTATGCAAATGTTCAGGCACACTCAGGTGCTCAGGCTAATATGGCTGTATTCTTTGCACTTCTTACACCGGGCGACACAGTTCTTTCAATGAGCCTTGCTCACGGCGGTCACCTTAGTCACGGAAGTCCTGTTAATATGTCCGGTAAGTATTTTAACATTGTACCTTACGGTGTTACAGAAGATACTAACACAATAGATTATGACGAAGTAAGACGTATAGCACTTGAATGTAAGCCAAAACTTATCCTTGCAGGTGCGTCAGCTTATCCAAGAATTATTGATTTCAAGAAATTTGCCGATATTGCAAGCGAAGTCGGTGCATACTTTATGGTTGATATGGCACATATCGCAGGACTTGTTGCAGCAGGTTGCCATCCGTCACCAATGCCGTATGCAGACGTTGTTACTACAACAACTCACAAGACTCTAAGAGGTCCTCGCGGCGGTCTTATTCTTACAAATAACGAAGAAATCGCTGTTAAGATTAATAAGGCTATCTTCCCGGGTATTCAAGGCGGTCCTCTAATGCACACAATCGCAGCTAAGGCAGTATGCTTTAAAGAAGCACTTGACCCAAGCTTTAAGATATACGCAGAACAGGTTGTTAAAAATGCATCAGTTCTTGCAGATACACTTATGGCAGAAGGCTTTAAACTTGTAAGCGGCGGTACTGATAACCACCTTATGCTTGTAAACCTTACAGATACAGGCGTTACAGGTAAAGAAGCTGAAAAAATGCTTGACGAAGTCGGTATTACAGTAAATAAAAACGCAATTCCGTTTGATACAAAGAGTCCGTTCGTTACAAGCGGTATCAGAATCGGTACTCCTGCCTCAACTTCAAGAGGTTTTAAAGAAGAAGATATGGTCGAAGTCGGTAAACTTATCGCTATGACAATCAAAGACTTTGAAAATAATAAAGAAGAAGTTAAGACAAGAGTTAAGGCTCTTTGTGATAAATACCCACTTTACAGATAAACCTATCAAGCCTGTCACAAAAATATCGACAGCTCCAAAAGATTATTATGCGGATTTTGATATTTTTTCAAAATCCGCTATTTTTCTATTGACAAATATAAATTGATGTGGTATTATAGTATCTGTTAATGGCTCGTTGGTCAAGCGGTTAAGACTCCGGCCTCTCACGCCGGCAACGAGGGTTCGATTCCCTCACGAGTCACCAAATTTTAAAATCACAAAAAACCGTATAAATGCTTGAATATCAAGTGTTTATGCGGTTTTTTGATGTTTTTATAAATAAAATCAATGTGATAAAATGTTATACTTTTTTATTAGTCTGTTAGTCAGATTTTAGTCAAAAGTTAGTCAAAAACAGAGTATGATACTCCTTTAGTTTCTGATGTAGTTTCTCTTTTATCAGTTCCTCCGTGTATTCCCTCGCTATCATCTCTGACATCAGGTCTGTTTCTTTCGTTTCCAACTGATTGTTGCAGTCCTTCGTTGCTATCGTCGCTATGTGATGTATGAACTCTGTCAATTTTTCTTTAGTTCGGGCGTGTAGTCCTCTATCATCATTTCTACCTTTCCGTCCAATACTCCTTATTGCGATATGCCATTTTCTTTACCTCCATTTTTTTGATTATCTACTTTTTTTATTCCTACTTGATTGTATCTGTGTTCGTCCTAAAAATTTGTTTGTCATCAAAAAACGATATAGCTTCAATCTCGTTATTGTACACAATACCGTCGTACCCTTTATTTTTTAGAATTTCTCTTAGTTTGGAATTTTTTAATTCTAAATCTGCAATATTGAGTATTTTTAACCCGTCTTCGGACGATATAATTCCTTGTTTATCTAAATCAGCCACCACTTGGTCTGCATTCCAATTCCAAAAATCTTTATCAATGTAAATAGGGTTTGTTATATTGAGATATGCTTTAATATATATTGGATTTGTTATCCACTTATCTTTCACAAGCCGAATTGCTTGAGAATAACTGCCAAAATGTATACCGATATCACCACATTTAAACTCATTAAACTTTGAACCGGTTCCGTGATATAACGGAATTAATTGACCATGTTTGTTTTTTACAATGCTATTCTTGGTGCCTTTCGTTATATAGAACGGTAGCTTTTTTCCTGTTATGTCCTGTTATAGGGTCAATATATTTATTAAAGTATTCTGCAATATTATCATCGAAAATCACTCTAAGTTCATTTTGTGAATCGGTAAGCATATCATATGTTACCATTTCTCTAAAATCATATCCTTCGTCCCAACGGCTGTCATTTTCATACTTTTTATAAAGATTTTTATTTTTATCAGCTGATATTTCATTGACTACAAACCATGATAATTTTTTAAACGAATCAACTTCTGCTACTTCTTGAATTTTACGTTTTTCAAGAACTGTACATCCTTTTTCGTCAATCCGTGATAATCCGCCTGAGATATTATTGTCGCTATTTCGTCTTTGAAAAATCTCTCTTGCCTCGATTCTGGTCTTGCTTTTGTCAATTCTGTTACTATCCTCAAGTATCTTTCTGCTTTTGTCAATGTCATCATCTTTCACCTCATTAATATTTTTTGAATTATCTGCTTTTGAAATCATCTTGTAATCGTGTGTTTGCTTAAAGTTTTCCATAGCGCCAATATGAGAGAATGTCTGTTTGCTGTCACTCTTATCAAGGTTTTTAAAACTCATATTTAAGCCCGTTTGTGTAACTCCCCATTGCCTGCCATCATACTCGATTACACCGCCAGTTTCCAAGTCAGGTATCTCTTTTATTGTATCATTTTCGGATTGGCTGTTCAATACAGTTTTATTGTTTTCTGAAACGTTTTCTTCGTCACTTTCTGTATTATTATTTGTTGATTTACTATCTTTGATATTTTCATCTGCTTGTACATCATCTGTTTCTTTTAAAGTGCCTGTGGTTCCAAAGAAATCATTAAACACATCAAAAACTTGTTCTGTCGGTTCAGCTTTGAAAATAAAACCAGGTATCGATTTACCATCGGGTGTTTTTGCATATCTTGAATAATAACCGCCGACTTCCTTTACTTTAGCATTTAATTTCTTATATTCATCTGCTGAAATCTTATCCTTTAATTCGACAACCCATAAGTCCTCACCTGTTTTTTGTATGTTGAGTTTTTATGACACTACACTTGTCAGCAAGTAGCTCGTTATTTACGGCTTCTGAATTATTCTGCACTTCATTGTTTGGTACGTCGTTGCTTAAATTATCTATCATACCGCTTTTTGATTTTTGATATTCTTCGTGTATTTCTCTCAACCATTTTGTTTGTGAAGAACGGCTTTCGTTGTCAATCCATTCCGAACTGTCCGTTTTAGTTTGGAAAATATAATTTAGAAAATCAAATTCTTCAGGTGTTTTTGTTCTATGTACCCACTTATCGTAGAAATCTTTTCTTATGGCTTCTGCCCAATTAATTTGTTTTTGCGAACCTGTCAATGGCGCAAGTGTAACCTTTGATATAGCATTATCATCAGATACGCCCTCGGTATGCTGTTCCTTTTGCTCTGTTTCTGTCGTTTGAGCTGTGTTATCATTTGTTTGGACTGCGTTATCATTCTCTGTGACACTATCGTTGTTTTGAAGCTCATTACTTTGAACATCATCTGCGGTATATTTATCCTCAATATCACTTTGTATATTCTTTATCACGTTCATAAAAGAATTAACATCACCGCCGACTGCAATTTCGCCGTTTTCGGTTTTGTATAAATAAAGCAGATATTTCTTTGTGCTTTTTTCTGCTTCAATCACAAATTTGTCAGCTTGTTGTCTGTCAGGTACAACTGCTACCGCTTTTCCTATCGGTAAATATGTAATGATTATACCACCTTTTGAATTTGTGTGCATTCCAAAATGACCGTATGTAATTCCGTTTCTTGTTCCGTACTCTCCGTTTTTTTGTTTTACCGTAAAGTCACTTTCGCTTAGCTCGTTAGAATAACCATTTATGTTCAGTGCCGTTGTCGTGTTTTGCTTTCCGTACAATGTATCAATTTTGTTTTTTAATTGATTACTCTGTTGTTGTGAATCGAAATTAAAAAGGCTGTTTACCTTATTTCTTATTGTATCTGTCAAACCCATAGTCATTTACTCCTTATCAAATCTTGATTTTCATCAGTCCTGCAACAAATTTAACTGCACGATATACAACAACACATACCCACAATTTTGTATTGTTTAGATTAAGGTGCGCGTCGTCTGTACCAATTAAAGCGATAACTTCGGTTATCGCTTTTTTTATTTATTTCATACAAAAAGCACTCACTGTTCAGCAAGTGCTTGACATTGCATTGTCACCTCATTCATTGTAAGATATTTCAACATTAAAATAGCAGCTGAAAAATCAGCTGCTATTTCTTATTTATTTAACTCTTTGAATTGTAACTGTTTGTTCTGTTTCATTCCACTCAACCGTTGCACCCAGATTTTCCGAGATGAAACGTATCGGTGTATATGTACGGTCGTTTTCAACAAAAGCAGGACTATCGAGTTTAACGTCCTCACCGTTTACTTTTGCATAATCCGATCCGATTGTGATAAGAATTGTTACATCCTCTTGTTTTTCATTCTTACCTGTGATTGTTACAAGTTGTTTTTCGCCGTCCCATTCAACTGTTGCGCCAAGATTTTCCGCAATAAAACGAGCAGGCAACATTGTACGGTCATTCACAACCTTTGGAGCAACATCATTTGTCTTTGTTGTTCCGTAAACGAGTGCGTCATGTTCATCGATTGTCAAAACTATTGTATTTGAACTTTCTTTATTTTCATTTCCGCTATTATTATTTACGACATCTTCACTTCCGCCGTTTTCCTGTTTCTGTTCAGTCCACTTTGCGTAAAGTGTAAAACTTTTTGTTACTTTTTCCGTAAAATCGTACTTTGTTGTAAGTTCCTTATCAGTATACCATCCCGCAAATTCAAAGTTTTCTTTTATCGGAGCAGTCGGTTCTTTGACTGAATTATCTTTTGCAACAGTCTGACTCGTTATCTTATTACCGCCGTTTGTGTTAAACGAAACTGTATAACGTTTTGTACTGCCTCTACCGCCACTGCTCTTACTACCGGTTGCCGCATATACAGCAGTTATTGTCGCAGAGTCTGCCTCATTTGTGACTGTTTGTGCACCGCTTACGGTATAACCGTTTTCTGCAATGCCTTTTACAGTATAATTTGCTTTTGGTGTAATTGTTATTGTTGCGGTATAAACCGTACTATATCCGAATTTATCCGTAACTTCCGGCGACCAAGCTACCGTTGCTGTATATTCGTTTGTTTCCATTTCTGTCTGCGGTACTCCGTTTTTAACAGGTGCAGTCAGTATTATTGCAGAATTTATTGTTTTCGGCAATATTGTAAATAATTTTTCAAGTGTTCCTTTATAATTATTTGAAATCATCTCAACTTTAGCTTTTGCCTCTTCGGATGCTTTTATATTTTTTTCATATGCCACTGTATAATCTGTATCAAGTACAAGAATTTTATCCCCATCTTTGACCTCAATAACAGGTTTAATCTCCTCACCCGTATATGTTTGGTCTGCTATTTTTGTTATGTTGTCATTTGTAAGTATTTTCTTTCCTATTACAAATTCAACTGCATTACTTTCAAGTCCCGAATAGTCTGCTGTTTCTTCGACTGTTGCTTTTACATAATATGTACCTGCATTTGTCGGAACTTCTTCGGTATACGTTCCGTCTGCCGTATTTGAATATGTGTATTTTATTGTTCCGTATTTTGCCTTTGCAGTCGGTTTATTTGCCGTTTCACCGTATGTCCAATCTGTTATTGTAAGTGGTTGTGTAAATTCATTTGTTTCAAAAGTCGATATTTTTTTCCAAACTGCATAAAGTGTTGTATTGGAACTGATTGTAATACTGCTACCCGAACTATATTCTGATGATGTTGCGTCTTTATTTGTCGACCAACCAAGAAAATCATATCCTGTTCTTGTCGGTACACTGTCACTTATTGTAAAAGTTGCACTGTTGCCCGCAACTATTTCGGCACTGCTACCGTCCGGTGCATTTGTACCGTTGTTTGCGTCATAACCGAGATAAACAGGAAATGTTGTTACTCCGCTTGATGTTTGAGTAAGCTTTATTTTATTATCTTCAAGTTTCAATGCGTAAGAGCTGTTGCTAAGTCTAATCTTTGCCATATCATTGTATGTAAGCACAACACCGTCTGCCGCATCAGCAATAACTCTGCCTTCTGATTCGCCCTCTACCGTAAGTATTAACGGATTTTTTATTGAAGAAGTTATTTCAACATATTTAGTAGCAGAGGTATTTGACATCAAATAAATATCATTTCCTACATTAATATTTGCATTACCGCCTATTTGCAATGTAGCCTCTCCTGTTGTTTTACAACTATGAAAAATTGCAGAACCACTTGGTGAATCGTCTACCGCCGTGTTACCCTTTATCACACCGCCGTTTATTATCGTTGTACCGAATGATGTATTATAGATTGCACCGCCGGAATTTGACGAATTATTTTGTATAAGACCGTCATTTATAATAAGAGTAGCATCTCTTACATAAAACGCTCCTCCACCATATCCGGCATTTGAAAGTGTCGTCTTATTATTTTCAATAATACCGCCGTTCATTTCAAAGCTACCGCCATCTAAATATATAGCACCACCGTAATTTCTGCTTTCGCAACCCGAAATTGTGCCGCCCTTCATTTTAAAATTACCGCCGGCCATATAAACTGCAGGTCCATAACCGCTGGTTCTTTTATGATTTGTAATCTTTGCCCCATCATTCATTATAACAGTACCGTCGGCCATATTAATCGCAGCTACCGCTCCACTGTCAGAAATTATCACGTCGTTACCGTCTATTGTAACATTGCCAAGTGTAAGACTTCCGCTTTCAACTTTTATCAAATTTCCCGATGTACTCATTCTGTTAAGCGTTCCGCCGCCCGTGAATGTAACATCGCCTTTGATAGTAATTGCCGCCGTGATACCGACATCACCGTTTATTGTCACGGTTCCGCCTGATATTGTAACACCGCCTACCGTATCACCGTCATTCCATGTTGTGTCTGCGGAAATTGTTTCCGTAATTACATCGGCATATACCAAAACGGTACTTGCAGGCAACACAGAGAACATCATTGCCAACGCCAGTATGATTGATAATAATTTTTTAGATTTCATGATTTTTCCCTCCTGAAATTATATTATTCCCACAAAAATATTTTCTAAAGAATTTATTATATTTATGTATCTATTCATACTTAAATTATACACCGTACACTGATGTACGATGCAATAATTTTTGAGTATTTTTCTTCCTTTTCGACATTACATTTTTGTTACAGAGCATTGCTGTTTGAACCTGTCAGCAACTCACGAAATCACATTTTACAATGTGATTTTTGAGTATTTTCAGAGCAGACAAACTGATAAATTTTAAAAAAACAGTTGCAAAATTGAAAAAAACGTGTATAATATAAATGAGTGTATCTTCAGGGCAGGGTGTGATTCCCTACCGGTGGTTAAAGTCCACGACCCTACTCAGTACAGTAGGCTGATTTGGTGAAATTCCAAAACCGACGGTTAAAGTCCGGACGGAAGAAGATGTTTTTTTGTGTATGGTTTGCCCTGTAGCTATGCTATGGGGCTTTTTTATTTCCCATTCATAGCGTCAAGACAAAATTTATGCGAAGAACTTTTCCTAAAGATACAAAATAAATTTTTAGGAGGCTTTTTAATTATGGAAGCAATCAACAATGTTCAAAACAAAACAAGGTTTACACCGAAATTTATCGCAAGTGTAGGAATACTGTCGGGTATATCTATTGTACTTATGCAGATTTTAGAATTTCCTATCCCGTTTATGCCGCCGTTTCTAAAGTTTGATTTTTCAACTTTACCTGCTTTGATAGGCGGATTTGCATACGGTCCTGTTACTGGTATTGCGATAGCATTCATCAAAGCGGCTCTACACCTGCTAAGAACAGACACAGGCGGTGTCGGTGAACTTGCCGATTTCCTTGCAAGCGGTTCACTTGTACTTGTTTCATCACTTATTTACAAGCGTATCAAAACAAGAAAAGGCGCGGTTTTAGGTCTTGTTCTCGGAGCAATAGCAATGGCAATCGTAGGCGGACTTGCAAACTACTTTATCTTGATACCGTTCTATACAAACGTTATGCCTATGGAGCAAATTATATCACTTTGCGGCAAGGCTAATCCGCTTATAACAAACACTTTGGGATATGTTTTATACGGTGCAATTCCGTTTAATTTAATAAAAGCACTGTTGTTATCAATCATAACATTCGTACTATACAAACAAATTTCAAAGATTTTACATTAATTTGATATAGTAATAATTGCATTTTAGAAAAATATAGTGTATAATGAATTCTGTAATTTTTATTTTAAGGAGAAGTTTTATGGATTCTATTGTACAATCTATTGTCACAGCACTTTCAGGAAAAATATCAAAGGAATTAATTGTTTTTCTTGTATCAATGGTACCGTTGTTGGAGCTTAGAGGAAGTATTCTTGCGGCAGGACTTATGAAAATGAGTTTCTTCCCATCATACATTGCCGCAGTACTGGGTAATATGCTCCCGATACCGTTCATATTGCTGTTTATTGAAAAGATATTTGCGTGGATGAAAAAAAGTAAACGCTTTCACAAAATTCCCGATTGGCTTGAAAAGAAAGCACTTTCAAAATCGGCTCAAATCGAAAAATACGGCTATCTCGGCTTATTCCTTTTTGTAGCCATTCCGCTGCCGGGTACAGGTGCTTGGACAGGAAGTCTTATCGCAGTATTATTCGGTATGAAACCTAAAAAATCACTTTTGTTTATCTTTTTAGGTGTACTTACTGCAGGACTTATAATGTCGCTTTTATCATTCGGCGTTTTAAAACAACTTATTTCTTAGACATATCAAAAAATCGGACTGACAGTCCGATTTTTTTGTTCTGTTTTTCCAAACAAAAATGCCCTCCACAACAGATAATGCTGTCGTGAAAGGCATTTATATTAACTTATAACAAGTTTAAATGTTACTTCACCCTCATAAGCAGGTGTATAGTTACTGTAACCGATTCCCTGAACGGATAATACTGAAAGCATTGACGTCAATCTGTCAGAACTCGTTGTGTAAAATTCACCGTCTTCATCGTATGAATATTGTCTTATAACGCTTAACGCCTCGTCTGCGTCTTTTGCGGAAATTACGATTGAACCGATAGGTTTATTTTCTTCTGGGGCTTCAATCGGATTGCCGTCTTTATCCAACTTATAGTATCTGCCATATGCGATTTGGGCTCCGCCCGCAAGCGAATAATCATCTTCAACACTTGATTTTACTGTTCTTGAATTATTGATATTGTCAGCAGTTCCGTCATATACGGAACGATCGTCCGACTGAACATCAATACTTGCAATCGCTATTCCGTCATCTTGTGAATAAGCTTGAATATCGTTTGAATTATCAGCAACCTCAGCAGTTGTTTTCTGCGAAACCGTATCTTCGTCCGACTTTGCAGGTTCTGCAGAAACAGACGGTACCGCATTATTTTGCACCTTTGGACTTACAGACGGAGCAGATGTGGATTTACTGTTATTTGCAACCACACTGCTTTTTACCGAATTTGTACTCGCACTTGTTTGCGGCTTTGCCTTTGCAAGCGATGATGTACTTTTCGCTGTTTTATTTTCGGGAATAGTGTTTTCAACCGTTTCTTCAAATACTGTCGGTTGATTTTCTTCCGCATTGTCTTGAGCAGCCACTGTCGGTGCTGTCGTACTTACGGCAGTATTTCCGTCACTGTCAGTCACGACTGTTTCCTCTTGAATAACACCGTCATCATTTCCGTTCATCTTATCGACGAACATATTGCTGTTAGCCGTTACAACAGCTACCAACGCAAAGCAAGCCGCTGCCGCAGTATACTGTTTCCAATTACGGCGAACATTACGCATTACACGTCTTATTATTCGTGCTTTTTTCTTTTCCTCTTCATCTATGCGGACATTTAATTTCTCCATAAAATCCACAGGAACATTTATGTCAGGGAGAGATTTAGCCGTTGAAATAATTGAACGCATAAATTCAAGTTCACTTTTGCAATTTGCACATTCCAATGCGTGTTTATCCATTTTCTGCTTTGTTTCGTCACTCAAATTTTCATAGTTGTCCAAGCATTCGTTAAATTTATCACAATTCATTTTTACTCCCCCTTTCTTTAAATTTTCATTAATTTCTTTTTACAATATATTAGACGTAAGAAATATCAAAAAAGTTCCCGTTTATTCATTAAATTTTTCTTTAATGCACTTCTCGCACGATTAATTCGCGACTTAACCGTTCCCGACGGTATTCCGAGTACCTCAGCTATGTAATCGTAACTCAATCCCTCAATATCGCATAGTGTTATTACAGTTCTGTATTCTTCTTTGAGTTCGCTTATCGCCTCACGTACAGCTCTCTGACGTTCCGATATTTCCATATTTTCTTCCGGTGTAGGACTTTCGTCCTTAATATCCATATCTTTTTTTTCGTCAATCGCCTGATTGATACTTATTACACCCGAATGTTTCTGACGTTTTCTCAGAATATCAGAGCAAACATTCTTAGTTATCCTATAAAGCCACGTGGTAAAGGAAGATTGCTCCTTAAATGACTCTATACTTTTATACACCCTTACGAATACCTCCTGTGCCGCGTCATATGCATCCTCTTGATTTGAAAGCATTCCGTAAGCGATATTTATAACTTGCTGTTGGTAATTTGAAACTAATATATTAAAAGCTTCTCGGCTACCTTTTTTACACTTTTTAATCAAATCATTTTCGGTCAAAAATCCCTCACCACCTCTCATGGTTTATTTGCCCTACGTTTGATTTTAGAAATTCTTAATTCTGTTCATATATACATCGTAATATGCCTTTACGTCAGCCATACAGTCACCGCTGAATTTATCCAAAAACGCCTTTGCGATTTCAAATGCGATTACCGCCTCAACGACAACCGAACAAGCCGGTACAGCACACACATCGGAACGTTCGACAGTTGCCTTATGCTCCGATTTATCGTCAATATTGACTGTTCTAAGCGGATTATACAAAGTAGGTATCGGTTTCATTGCCGCCTTAACAATAATCGGCTCACCGTTTGACATACCGCCCTCAATACCGCCGGCATTGTTGGTAAGTCTGTGGAAGTCGTCCGAATATTCGATTTCATCATGTACCTTTGAACCCGGTATTTCGCTCACACCGAAGCCCATACCGATTTCAACGCCCTTGATAGCCTGTACACTCATAACACCGAAAGCAAGGTTTGCGTCAAGTTTTCTGTCGTAATGAACATAACTTCCCAATCCGGCAGGCACACCTTTTACGATAGTTTCCACTATTCCGCCTACGCTTTCACCTCTTGCCTTGATTTTGTCTATGTATTCCATAGCCTTTTGAGCGGCATTTTCATCGCCAAACCCAACAGGTGAATTTTGTACTTTTTCAAAGAAATCTGCCGCAGTAAAATCGGATGTATCTTCAACCTCGCCTATTCTCTTAACATGGCTTAAAAATTCTATTCCAAACGGTTTTAAAACCTGTCTTACGAGTGCGCCGACAGCCACTCTTGCTGCAGTTTCACGGGCACTTGCTCTTTCAAGCACGTTTCTCAAATCTCTGTGATTGTACTTCATACCTCCGGTAAGGTCAGCGTGTCCCGGTCTTGGGCATTCGACAGACTTTTCATTATTCGCCGTTTCAGTACCCATTATACTTTCCCAATTCGCCCAATCTCTGTTTTCGATTTTAATTGCGATAGGACTTCCGAGAGTCACTCCGCCTCTCACACCCGAAAGAATTTCGGCAGTATCTTTTTCAATCTTCATTCTTCCGCCTCTGCCATAGCCCTGCTGACGCTTTGCAAGCTGTTCGTTTATCTCATCAAGGCTTATCTCAACACCTGACGGCATACCTTCGATTATAACTGTAAGACACTTACCGTGTGTCTCTCCCGCCGTGAAATATCTAAGCATATTTTTATCTCCATTCGTAACTACAATTTGTATTTTTTTTATATATAAACTACAACATAATATATATAATCTATTTTATCACTTTTTCGTTACTTTTGCAAGTTTTAACGACAATTTTACAAAACTCGCTTTGTGTAATTGTAATAAAAAAGATATATTTAAAATAGGAATATTATGATATAATTTGAATATCACTAAAGTCACTGAGCTATTTCATACAGAAAGGAAAGGTAATTTTTATGAAAACTACAATCTGGGGAAATATTCTTCCTGCCGTAACAATCGACCTTGAACAAGGCGAAAGCATTTATACCGAATCGGGCGGTATGACATGGATGTCGGACAAAGTAAAAATGGACACCAATATGAAAGGCGGATTTATGAAAGGTCTTGGACGTATGTTCAGCGGTGAGTCATTGTTTATGGCTACATACACCGCCGAGGCACCGAACCAATCTATCACAATCGCCTCATCTTTTCCCGGAGAAATCAAAGAACTTCACATTTCTTCCGACAAAGAATTTATTTGTCAGAAATCAGCTTTTTTGTGTGCCGAGCAAAATGTTGAACTTTCAACATATGTGACAAGTGGTATAAAGAAAGGCTTATTCGGCGGTGAAGGCTTTGTACTTCAAAAGCTTTCCGGAAACGGTACTGCTTTCATTGAGCTTGACGGTTCAGTAAAAGAAATCGACCTTGCCGCGGGCGAAAAACTTAAAGTCGATACAGGCAGTGTTGCGATTTTTGAATCAACCGTCAAATATGACGTTGAAACAGTAAAGGGCTTTAAAAATATGTTGTTCGGCGGTGAAGGACTGTTCCTTACAACGCTTACCGGTCCGGGTAAGGTATATTTGCAAACAATGAATATGGCTGAATTTGCAAATAAAATTATCCCGTATCTTCCGACACCGTCATCAAAATAGCAAATAGGAATTATAACTAAAGAAGTGGCAAAAATATTTTGCCACTTCTTATTTTTTATCTGGTTAAATAATTATAAATCATAATTATACTTTCCGCTCTTGTCATTTCACGGTTTGGATTGAAATTACCGTTACCGTCACCGCTTAAAACGCCCATAGCCGAAAGCAATGCGATATACCCCTTATTTTCCGTAACATCATTGAACGGTGTAACGTAAATATCGTTATATTTCGCGTAATTTTCAGCACCGATTGCACGAATCATATACACAGCAGCCTCCTCACGAGTTACTTCCGCATCATCATCGCGTTCATCTTCTGAAATAATACTGTTTTGTGCTGAATTTCTGTACACCCAATTTGCCTGTTCCAAATTGTTTTTCAATACGATTATATCGTTACCGTTTATGCTCATCAAAAGTGCAAGAAAATCCTTTTGAGTAATCTTTTCGTCAGGTTTAAATTCGCCGCCCTCAAAACCTATTCCGTAATAAGCAAGCTCTTTGATATACTTTTCGGCATAGTGACCGTCTATATCCGAATATTCAAGTTTACTGCTTGCATCCTCCGTAATTTCTTTGTTTTGATAGTCAACAAACTTACCTGTAAACGGATTGATATTTTCTGTATCTATTGTGTATACAGGGATAATCTCTCTTGTGTTGTCAGTATAATTCTGCATATATACAATGCTGTAATCCTTTGCGTCAAATAAAATCTTTTCAGCGTCTTCCTTGCTCATTGCATTTTCGATTGACGGAAATTCGGTGTCGGTATAATTCATCCTGAAATCAGTAAGTACGCCGTTGTTTGTTGTCACGTTAGCATAGTCGCCTGTTACCTTAATACCGTTGACATATCTGATATACTGATGTGAATTTTCATCATATTTGTATTCTTTTGCCTTATCTCCTGCAAGTGTATTTAAAGCCGAATCATCATTATTTTTTACCTCACTGTCATCTTCTCCCCAACGTGAATAATACTTTATTTCACCTGTTTTAGCATCAACAGACGTATATATGTTGCACTTGTCATTTGACATTGATACAGCATATGTATATTCATCGTCATAATTTTTATATAAAGAAATGCTGTCTGTATTTATATTCTTAGGGATTGACAAAAGCTTGTTCGACTTTAATTTATTTTCCAAAGCGGTTCTTGAAATAAGTCCCTCTATATTGTCAAGCTCTTTTATTTCCTGTTCGGTAAGTCCGCCGTCTGCTGCTGCATCATTTGCACTTTCAGATTTGTTGCCGATGAAATATCTGTAATTTGTAACATCAACCGCATCACCCGTAAGTGCATTAATGTATTTGTCGTAGTCGTATTCCTGTGTGTATACAGGATAAGCTACCACGTTACCGTCCTCGTCAACATATTTACGATAAACCAACTCAAGTCCGAGTTTATCACTGTACGCTTTTTTTGCCTCATCAACGCTTATCGCATTATTGATTGACGGAAAATCCGCTTGTATATAGCCCAAATCAAAACCCATTACATATCCGTCTGTACCGTCAATATTAACCGAGCCGTTTCCGTTCGTGAACAATACACCGTTTACATAAGTTTTAATATAGAATGTATATCCGTTACCAAAAATACTGCCGTTGCTTCCATAAATTTTTATTTCATACGGAAAATCGGGATTAATTTGTTTTAAGAAGTTTTCCGCCGTCTTTTTTGCATCACTTTCGCTAATTTTCGGTAAATTCGGTGTGTTATTTTTATCATCAGATTTAAAACCGTGAATTGAATAGTTGGTTATAACTCCGTCTGCCGTACAAGTTATATTAACACTCTTGTTTCCGTCTTTTTCATTCCATGTAAAGTTATAAACTTTTTCGCCGTACTGTTCCTCTGTTCTGCTCGAAAATTCACTGCACTCACTCGGAATTTCAACTCTCTGTTTAACGCTTTCCAATATTTTCTGCATATTCTCTCTTGCAGATGTTTCTGTTTGCTGTGTGGCTAACGTTTCAGCGGCTAAAACTGCCGGTGATACTGCCGATACAGTAAGAGCCAACGCTGACGCTACCGCTAATAATTTTTTCATAATTTTTTCCTCCTTGTTAAATTTATCGGATTATTTTTCCTTTCATATATAATACTTTTCAGCACACCAAAAGGTTGCATTAAATTAAAAAAATTTTTTGATTTTTTAATTAACACAAAAGGGTGTTATATTAACACCCTTTCAGACTGTCGACAAATTATCCGGAACGTGCAAGATATGATTTTTATATTTTAAAATTTACCGCTGGCACCGCCGCCGCCGAAACTTCCGCCGCCGCCGGAGAATCCTCCTCCTCCGCTGCTGCTTCCGCCGGAAAATCCGCCGCCATAGTAACCGCCGCCGCTATGATAGCCGCCACGTCCGCCACGTCCGCCACGTCCTTTGATATTAGTGATGAATACCACAATCGCTAAAACTATGAAAAACACTACATATGTCATTATTTCAACCATAGTGTCATCATCATCTTCTTCATCGGGTGTCGGGTCTTCGAGTTCGCCGATTACCGAATCATAAATCTGCTTAATACCCTCGCTGTAATCACCTGCCGACAAAGAATCTGTTGCATTTCTGATAAATCGACCGCACTTACCGTCATTTAAAACACCCTCAAGTCCGTAACCGACTTCGATACGAATATCACGACTATCCATAACAAGGAGAATAAGAACTCCGTTATCCGCGTCTTTATCGCCAATCCCCCATTTTCTCGCCGTTTCAATCGAAAAGTCTTCAAGGTCGTTTCCGTCTATACTTTCCATTGTCAAAACAACAACTTGCGGTCCGCCGTTAGCATTGTACGCCTTACCTTTTTCAAATATATAATCCTCTGTTTCACTGTCAATAACATTCGCATAGTCATTTATAAAAAATCTATCCGTATGATTCGGTATATCAACCTTCGCAAACGCACAAATATTTATAAATAAAACAAATATTGCGGAAATTAATGCCGCGAAACGTATCTTCCCCCTACTCATATCAATCAAAACTTACAGAAGGAGCAGATTGTGCCGCACTATCTGCCTCAAACTGTTGTTTCTTTTCAAAACCAAGCATATTTGCAAATATGTTTGTAGGGAATGAACGTATTTTTACGTTATATTTTTGAACGGCGTCATTATAATCCTTTCTTGCAACACCTATGCGATTTTCCGTACCTGCAAGTTCATCTTGAAGTGACAAGAAGTTTTCGTTTGACTTTAATTCCGGATATGATTCCGAAATTGCAATCAATCTGCTAAGTGCCGATGAAAGTTCTTCATTTGCCTCACTTGCCTCCTCAACCGTTCCCGCACCGGCAAGTTTTGCACGAGCGTCAGAAACGGCAGTAAACACTTCTGTTTCGTGTGCTGCATATCCCTTTACCGTATTAACAAGGTTCGGTACAAGATCCATACGTCTTTGAAGTTGAACCTGTATATCGGAATATGCCGTGTTGGTCGATTCTTCTAAACTTATAAGTCCGTTGTAACTTCCTATAATGCTTACCGCTATAATTACGATTACCGCTATTATAACACCGATAATTACACCTTTTTTCTTCATATTTTCTCCTCTTTTCTATAAATAATCTGTATATATTATACACTTACATTTTAACCTATGTGTCTATAAATGTCAACAAAAAAAGCAGACAAAACCATAAGGATTTTGTCTGCTTTTAAATTCTTAATACACTGTAATTAAAATTACTTAGAAAGGTTAGCCTTTAACTTAGCAAGTTCGTCAGCCATTTCCTTCGGAAGTTTATCTCCGAACTGTGCAAAATATTCTTCGATATTTGCAACGTCTTCAAGCCATACCTGCTTATCGATTGTAAGAAGACCCTTAATATCAACATTTTCGTCTTCAAGACCTGTTAGGTCGATATCTTCAGGCTTTGGTAGGTAACCGATTTCGCTTTCAACGGCGTCAACCTTACCTGCACATCTGTTAAGAATCCAAAGAAGTACACGCATATTGTCACCAAAACCAGGCCACATGAAGTGTCCTTCGTCATCTTTTCTGAACCAGTTAACGTGGAAGATTTTCGGAGCTTTGTCGCCAAGCTTCTTACCCATTTCAAGCCAGTGACCCCAGTAAGTAGCCATATTGTAGCCTACGAACGGTTTCATAGCCATTGGGTCACGTCTAACAACACCTACTGCACCTGCAGCTGCTGCTGTTGTTTCTGATGCCATTGTAGCACCAACGAATGTACCGTGCTGCCAATCTCTTGATTGATATACAAGCGGAGCACACTTAGCACGTCTGCCACCGAATACAATAGCCTCTACAGGAACGCCCTGTGGGTTTTCGAATTCAGATGAGATACATGGGCAGTTGATAGCCGGAGCTGTAAATCTTGAGTTAGGGTGAGCAAGATTGTTACCTGCTGCAGAGTATTCAGGACCGTTAACCTTTGAGCCCTTCCATTCTGTTGCATCAACAGGAGGATTCTTGTCAAGACCTTCCCACCAAACTGTATTGTCTGCATTGTTAAGAGCAACGTTTGTGAAGATTGTGTTCTTCTTTGTTGATTCAAGAGCATTGAAGTTTGTCTTTACTGATGTACCAGGAGCAACACCGAAGAAACCTGCTTCCGGATTGATAGCATATAGTCTGCCGTCAGGACCGATGTTTAGCCATGAAATATCATCGCCGACTGTCCATACTTTGTAACCTTGGTTCTTTAGGTATTCCGGCGGAATAAGCATTGCAAGATTTGTCTTACCGCAAGCTGATGGGAATGCAGCACAGATATACTTAACTTCGCCTTGAGGATTTTCAAGACCAAGAATTAGCATATGCTCAGCCATCCAACCTTGGTTCTTACCAAGATATGATGCAATTCTTAGAGCGAAACACTTCTTACCAAGAAGAACGTTACCGCCGTAAGCCGAGTTGATTGACCAAATTGTGTTATCCTGTGGGAATTGAACGATGTATCTGTCATCAGGATTTACGTCTTTCTTAGCGTGTAGACACTTGATGAATTCAGCGTTTTCGTCATTTCCAAGTTGATCAAGAACCTTTTGACCGATTCTTGTCATAATAGCCATATTAAGTACAACATAGATACTGTCTGAAAGCTCAATACCGATCTTTGAGAAAGGTGAACCTATAGGGCCCATTGAATAAGGGATAACGTACATTGTTCTGCCCTTCATTGAACCTGTATATAGTTTCTTTAGCTTTGCATACATTTCGTCAGGAGCCATCCAGTTATTGATTGGGCCGGCTTCTTCTTCTGTAGGAGTACAGATAAATGTTCTGTCTTCCACACGAGCTACGTCGTTTTCAGCTGTTCTGTGATAGTAACATCCAGGAAGCTTTTCTTGATTTAGTTTAATCATTTCACCTGTTGCAACAGCCTCTGCTCTTAGAGCCTCAAGCTGTTCTTCACTTCCGTCAATCCAAACAACATTGTCAGGTTGACACATAGCTTTCATTTCTTCAAGCCATGCAAGAACTGTCTTGTTTTCTGTCATGGTAAAAATCCTCCAATACATTTTTTAATTTTATACAGTGTTATTTTGTAACATTGTTTTCTATTTTACTGACGAATATATTATAACATATTTTTTGTTTTTTTTAAAGAATTTATAATGATTTTTTTATTTTTTTATCATTTACTATCAGAAATACGTTACTTTTTCGTTAAAAATGTGACGTTTTGCACAAATAAATCATAACCTTTTTGAATTTGCAGAATACAACTTTCGTTTTTGTCCTTGAAAGGCAGTCTTTTAGGTGTTATAATAACAATATACTTAGCTATTTGAAAGGCAGATTTATTACTTATGAAAGAACAAATTTATACAATACCGGTAAATGAAGTTTACGATACAGACTGCGAATGTCCGCTTTGTGAACTTGAGAAAAAACTTGAAAAAGAAACGCTTGACTACGCACTCGGTGCGGCAATGATGGAGCCTGAATTTCGTATGGAATCAAACGAAAAAGGCTTTTGCAACCATCACTATTCAATGCTTTTCGGTATGTCAAACAAACTTGCACTGTCGCTTGTGCTTGACACACATTTAGAGGAAATACGTAAAAAGCTTGATACGCTGAAAAAATCCGCGTCGGCTTTAAAAAACCAAAAAGGCGGTCTTTTTAAGAAAACAGGCTCGGCTGATTTTTCAAAAGCACTTTCCGAAAAGCTTGACGGTATATCGGGCGGCTGTGTTGTGTGTGACAAAATCAATCACACTATGGAAAGATATGCCGATGTGCTTTTGTATATGTGGGCAAATGACGAAAAGTTTAAAGAAAAATTCAATAAATCAAAAGGTGTATGCTTAAAGCATATGAAATTGCTTGTTGATACAGTGCCGAAATCATTAAAAGACTCACAAGCCGCCCAATTCCTTGCCTGCCTGTTTGAAAAGCAAGAGACTGAACTTTCAAGAATACAGGAGGATATACATAAATTCACGCTCAAATTCGACTATCGCAACAAAGATATGGAATGGGGTACCGCACAAGACGCACCAATCAGAACAATCGACAAAATTTCAGGTTTTATCAATAATGACTACGAAGAAAAATAAAAGTGGGGCTATAGTAGCCTCACTTTTGTTATTTTGAGCTTTTTTCAATAGCCTCCCACAAGCCGTTTAGATATGTCGCACCCAACGCTCTGTCGTAAAGTCCGTAACCCGGCATAGCCACTTCGTCCCATATCATTCTTCCGTGGTCGGGACGGATAGGACCGTCAAATCCGATTTCGTAAAGTGCTTTCATTATTTCGTACATATCAAACGAACCGTCGGATGACAAGTGTGCCGCCTCCTCAAAATCGGTCGGTGAATTAAATTTAAGATTTCTGACGTGTGCAAAATGTATTCTTCCCTTTAATGAACGAATCATATCGGGCAAATCGTTTTCAAGGTTTGTTCCGTACGAACCGGAACAGAAAGTAACGCCGTTATGCACATCGTCAACCATTTTCATCATACGAAGTATATTCTGCTTATTAATGATAATTCTCGGCAAACCGAAAACGCTCCAAGCAGGGTCATCGGGGTGAATTGCCATTTTTATATCGTACTTATTGCATACAGGCATTATTCTTTCAAGAAAATACTTCAAATTTTCAAAAAGCTTTTCATCGTCAACATCCTTATACATTTCAAAAAGCTCTTTTACTTTTTCCATTCTCTCAGGTTCCCAACCCGGCATAACAGTGCCGTTCATATCCTTTGAAATAGATTCAAACATCTTCTCGGGAACGATTTTATCAATATCATCTTGATTGTATGCAAGCACGGTTGAACCGTCCGGACGTTTTCTTGCAAGCTCACTTCTTGTCCAGTCGAATACGGGCATAAAGTTATAGCACACAAGATGAATGTCCTCTTTTCCGAGATTTTCAAGCGTTTCAATATAATTGTCTATGTACTTATCTCTGTCCGATGTTCCGACTTTAATTGCGTCATGAACATTTACGCTTTCAATTCCGCTTACATGAAGTCCGCTTTTTTCGACTTCATCTTTCATTTTTTTAATTCTTTCTCTGCTCCATACTTCACCCGGTGTGGTGTCGTAAAGCGTTGTTATAACGCCCGTAACGCCCGGTATTTGTCGTATTTGCTTTAACGTTACGGTATCAAATTTTGAACCGTACCAACGTAATGTTATTTCCATTTTTATCTCTCCTGTTAAAATTCCTTATAAAAATCGTCTTTCATTTCCGATATTACCATATAACATTCTTTGCCGTAAAGCAATTTACACGGCACTCGCCACGTCTTGCCGTAATAGTAATCATCTGCAACAAGTTCACCGTCCGCATAAATTTGTGCCACGTCACCGACATAGTCAATCTCGGCAAATCCGTATCCGCCGTCAACAGTGATTTTCTTCCATGTCAGTTCTCTTTCTCCGCCAATGCACAATTCTTCTTTGTACTTCGGCTCAAACGGTGCATTTTCCACACCTTTGATTTCAACATTTGATTGCTTTGCCGACTGACCTATTTTAAGCGTTTCAAATTCACTTCCGTTCCATTTTTGACAAATATATTCGCCGTCCTCAACAGAGTGTATTTGTCCGTTTTCCTCATACAAATTACAACCTCCGCCAATATACACCGTTCCGTTTAATTTACGCATATACTTAGCATTTTCAAACGGCACTGTAACAATATTTGCACTGCCTTTGCTGAATTTGTATTCCGCTTTGATATTCGGTATTTCCGCAAAGAAATATGTATCATCGCACTTGCATAACGGTTGTGCTGTCGCATATTCAAGCACACTGTCGCCCATTTTCATATTAAACGGCATAAAGAAACTCACTTCACCCTTTACGTCAATCGGCGGAAACTCAACATTTTCCGCACTTATCACTGCATTTTCAATATCTGCAAGTTCGGTCAATCTCTGATAATGATTTACAAACACAAACCCACTTTTGCCGTTCGTTCTCATACCGTAACGCAAAGAATTTGTATCGTCTGCCGCCACCGTATTTCCAGAATCAACCGCAATCATCGGTGCAAATTCTTCGCCGAAATCGTTTACAAACATATGCAGCATATTAAGCAATCCGTACTGTTCTCTGACCTCTCCGTACTCCGACAACGGTGCTTGAAAATCATACGAAAGTATCGGATAATCATTCGGATAACCTGTCGCCTTTGTTTCGTTAAAAGTTGACAGCTCACCTATTTTGTTCGTACCGCCGTGATACATATAATAGCCGACAAGGTTGTTTCCGTCACCAAGCTTTACAAGCGACACCGCATATATATCCATAGGCTTTATAATCGGTCTGCGGTGATGCGTAACCTCTATGCCGCCGCCAAGCTCACACGTTGCGAACGGATAACGCTCATACGGCAGCTGCCAGCCGTCACTCTGAGTTTTTGCGATAAGGTCCGTTCCGATTGCGGAATCGTTTCTCATTCTGTTAAAGAAATAGTGCGGTGACGGCGACAGTCTGTTCATATGATTTTCCCACGGTGCCTCACAATAACCGCCGAATACAGGCACAACCTCATCAACTGGAATTTTCGCACCCGATGCACTGTTCCAGCCCGTAACTGTGTATATAGGTGCAATAAATCCACATTCTACGGCTATTTCTTTAAGTTTTGCCAAATGCTCGGCGTTGTCGACAAATTCATTTTCAATCTGTACCGCAATTATGTTTCCGCCGTCCTTGTAGAACAGTCCTTTCACTTCGTTATATATGCTCTGATACCACTTCTTAACAACCGCAAGATATTCTTCGTTGTTGTCACGCAGTTTATAATCCTTTTTTAAAAGCCAATCGGGGAAACCGCCGTTTCTGCACTCACCGTGTGCCCAAGGGCCTATACGAATTACAACGTCCAAGCCGACATCTTTACATTCTTCGATAAACGCTCTGATGTCATTGTCACCGCCAAAATCCATTTTACCCTCAATTTCTTCGTGGTATATCCAAAACAGATACGTTGAAACAATAGTTATACCGCCGGCTTTCATTTTTGCAAGTTCTCTGTGCCAATTCTCTCTGCTGTATCTCGAAAAATGGAACTCGCCCATAACGCCTATCCAAGGTTTTCCGTTTCGTGTGAAATATCTGCTTGTGACGTTAATTTCTTCGCCTTTCGGATTTTTACCGCCCATATTCAAATGATTTATCAAAAGCGGTTCATCTTTAAATTCTTTAAATTTGTATATCATATACTGCCCTCCAAAAATTGTACTCCGTAGCCATCCAATACTCCGTTAAATTCCAAGCCGTCAAACAGCGACACTCCTTTAATTTTTGTATCAACTTCATTTTCATTGTGATTTAAAATAATTGTGCAGTCATCTCGCTTAACAATCTCCACACCGTTCGGTGTATCAACTGTTTCCACATTCGCCGACTTTGCTATAATTCTTACAAGCTCTTTCATTGCGTCATTGTCCAAATCACAGCCTACATAATAAACTCTGCCCTTGCCGTATTCGTTTACTGTCACTGCACTTTCACCCTTATAGTATTCACTTCCGTATGTGCATATGGTTTTTGCGGTATCCGGTTTTATTATATCACACCATATTTCCGCACTTCCGCTTACTTCACCGTATATTTTTACAGGTTTTCTCGGTGCGTCAAATTCAACCGCCTCAATGCCCGCAATTTCCTTGAACACTCCCGGCAGTGCCATTGGTCTTACTCTGTTATATTCATCACGCGTACCGCTCCTAAACGTCAAAACAAGTGTACCGCCGTTTTTGACGTATTCTTTTATTTTTTCCGTCTCTGCGTCTGTGACTATGTTGTACGCAGGCATATACACGATTTTATAATCTTCATATTTGCCGTTTGAAACGGCTGTGTTTATGTTCAAATCACAATTTGCCTTGTAAAATGAATACAAGTGATTTTCATAATTATAGTTTTGTGCGTGACGCTTTATATCATGTCCCCATACATTGTCGTACGACTTCACAAGCAATGCATCATACTTATTTTTTGAGCCGACAATATATTTTTCAAGTTTTTGAAGTTCGTGACCTATCTTTTGAATTTCATAAAAACGTCTTCTCGGCACACCGTCATGGTCAAGTACACCGTACCAATATTGCTCCATACCGAAAAGAGCCGTTCTGAATCTGAAATACACAACGCCCTCACAGCCGTGTGCGATTGCCTGATATGTCCATAATCTAAGCTGATTGGGACGCGGCGTTGAGCCTAAAATATCCCAACCGGCAGGACCTGCCTGTTCCTCCATTACAACAAAGTTTTTGTTCTTCGCACCACGCATATTTTCGTGTGCCATAGACACATATTCATATTCGGACGTTCCCCATTGATTGTCGGGATAATTGTCCCACGATACAAAATCAAGATCTTTTGACAAATCATACGCGTTTATATCCGAAAAATGTCCCATTAAATTATGCGTTATCGGATTATCGGTATATTTTCTCAAAATATCAATCTGCATTTTCTGATAATTCACCCAAGTGTCAGAAGAAAAACGTCTGAATTCCAAGTCAAGTGCGGGATTGTGCGACCACAAATCGCCGTATGTACCCTCGCACGAATTGTATTTCGGAAGTATTATATCGTCAAAAGAATCATAGTTTAAACTCCAGAATACGCTCCCCCATTTTTCGTTTAGATTTTCTATTGTCTGATACCTTTCCTCAAGCCATTTTGCAAAAGCCTTTCGACAATGCTCGCAATAACATCTTGTACTTCCGTGACAGCCGAATTCATTGTCAATCTGCCATGCTATGACGTTTGGATTGTCCTTGTAATGTTCAGCCATTTTTTCGGTTATAATTTTCGACTTTTCTATGTAGCTCGGATTGTTTCCGCAGCCTTCACGTCTTGAACCCCAATCCTTTTTTCTGCCGTATTTGTCCCTCTGCACGATGTCATATTTATCCGCAAGCCACTTCGGCGGTGCGGCAGTCGGTGTTCCGAGTATGGTTTTTATACCGTATTCTGCAAGTATCTCTATTGCGTCATCAAGGAATGAAAAATCAAATTCACCCTCTTTTTTCTCAAAAAGTTTCCAAGCAAATTCGCCCATTCTTACAGTGTTAAATCCGCCCTCTTGCATGAGTTTAGCTTGACTTTCCCACTCATCTCTGTTCCAATGTTCGGGATAATAGTCTACACCAAATATCATTATTTTCCCCTCTTTCTACAAATTGTTCACAGTGCGATTTTAAAGCTTGCGGTGCCGTATGTGTATACTGCCCCAAGCGAAAAATTGTGCTGTGGGCAATTTTACTCTTGCATCGCTTTATATAGTTCTTCGTCTGTCATATGATTATCCAATACCAATAACAGCATAACCTCTCTGTCCTCGGGCGCATACATCGTTTCGCGATACCATTTGTCATGTCTGATATTATCGCCGAACTCTCTGATAACTCCCATTACCTTTCTTGCCATATACGCGGTATGCTTAATATCCGCCAAACAATCGTTATGATAAAAGCCTTGCCAAACTCCGTTTTCACTGTTACGCATTTCCTCATTCGCCTTGTCAAATAAAACCGCACTGTCACCGCAAAGCAAAAACGCTTCTTTGTAATTTTCCTTTTCAAATTCCTCTATACCGTTGCAAAATTTTATTACGCCGTTTACACAATAATAATGAATTTTCGACTGTAACAATACAGTTTCGTCAAAAAGCTGTTTCTCGTTTCCGCTTAGTTTTTCACTCGTCTTTTTGCACATTTCGTAATATGAATTTATCTTGTCAATACCACTTTCGCATATAACTTTGTAATCTCTCACCTGACTGTAAAACCCGCCTTTTCCGACAATCCAATTAAGCGGAGCAATACTGTTTTTATCGTCCTTCACAAACTTATTCGCAATAATACGCACATTCTCGGTATAAAACTGTTCACCTGCGTGTTCATCTTCATTTTTACCGAATTTAATCGTTGACTTCGGATATTCCGCAAGGCATTTTGATACGTCATAAGCCGAATTAAAATAATCGTCCGCAAATTCCTTACTGTGACTTTCGTCCGATATATCTTCACCGAACCACTTTTTTCTCACCGCGTCAAGATAATACGTATGCGGTCTGACATTTGAACAGTTGATAACCCAAAAATCATCGCCGCCGTTTTCAAGTACGTCCGATAATTCTCTGTTCACAAAATCAACCGTATTCGGAAGCATTGTTATGTGGTTTGCGGCTTGCAAATCGTAAAACGAAACATGATAATAAATACCCTGTCTGCCGCCGTCTTTAACAGGCATTGACGACACTCGTGCCGCATGATTGTCACGTCGTCTTGTAACCATTTTGCCGTAACCGTTATCGGCTTTAACCTTGATAATACCGTCGTCAAGCTCTATATAACCGTCCTTGTAAAGTTCCATTATTTCGCCGTACAGGTTGGTACAAAAAACAGGATTTTTGACGTATTTCTTAACAATATCGCATTGCTTTTTTATAATATTGCTTATCAGCTTACCTCGTTTTTGCGGAGTGTCAAATTGACCGCTCGTGTCGTTACTCCAAAATGGGCAGTCACCCTGTCCTCTAAAGCACAAATTCCAAACAACATTGCAGTCTTTCTGTTCAATTACCGCGTCTTCCCAAAGTTTATAAAAAAGCTCCGACTTTTCCATAAAATTCGCCTCAACACCCGGATATGCTCTTGCAAAAATCTCCGCACCCAAAGGTTCTGCATGGTGATGAGTAATCCACAATCCCATATCCGCCGCCATTTGTCTGTTCAGTCTTGAATTTTTGTCAGTACCCGGAATTGTCATATTTCCGCCACAACGCAAAAGTGTTTCAAAAGCCATTCTCCAAGGCTCTTGTTTGTCACCGTTGATTTCCCATTTCATCATAAGCACTTCATCATTGAAAAACCAACCGCGATATTTTACCTTTGGTTTCGGTGAATTAATTTCGCATTTTTCTATTCTAACACTGTCTTTCTTTTCGATTTTTTGGTCAAGCCAAAACCAAAACGGCTTAATATCAAGATATTTTTCACTTATTTTCAAAAGTGCATACACAAACCCCAAATCGTCCGCCGCACTTATCACGATATTTTTCGCTATATCAATTTTATAACTTTCCTCATCTAATGTATCGTCTTTTTTTAAATGAATATCATTTCCGTTTTCATCACTTGCACCGAAAACCTTTGCCATATCACGCTTTAAAATATTAATCGCATTCATAACAGGCTTTGTTTCCGTTTCGGTATGTACCTTCGTATTCAGGTTAAACAAAAAGCTCATTGATTTTGCTCCTTTTCATAAAATCTAATTATACATTACAGCAATTTAATCATATTTTCATCTAATATATTGGTTAAAACATTGATTATCTTGGCATTGTCTGATATAATAAAAATATACTTTGAGCGGAAAGGCTGATTGATATGACAGAGAAAACAGTAAAGATATTTCCGAATATGTATTTCGGTTTAACTCACTGCTACGATGAAGTACCCGACAACAATGATTTCAAGCTTCACAATCACGATGATGTATATGAAATAGTTCTGTTTCTAAGCGGTGATTCTGAATTTTACGCAGAGGGAAATGTGTACAAATTAAAGCCTTACGATATGCTCATAACGCGTCCGTTTGAAATGCACCATATACGTTGTTTGAGTGCGAAGCCGTATGAGAGGATTATTTTGTATCTGTCAACAGAATATTTCAAGCAAAACCGTTGTGAAGAATTTGAAGATATTTTCATAAACCGTCCGCCGGGTACGGGCAACCTAATACCGTCCGACATTGTAAAGGACGATTTGCTAAACCCGATAAACCGCATAAGCGTGTATATCCATAACGGCTCACTCACCGCCGCAAACGGTGTCATTATAGAATTTCTCTATCTTTTGAATACTTCAAAATCGGCAATCTCACCGTCAAAATCAAAAGACAAACGAATAAGCGACATAATTATGTACATAAACGAACACCTTTCCGAAACAATAACACTTGACTTCCTTTCCGAAAAATTCTTTATAAATAAATACCACCTGTGTAAGCTGTTCAAGAAAAATACGGGATACACACTAAGTCAATATATCAATCATAAACGCATACTTCTTGTACGCGAACTGCATACGCAAGGTCAGTCACTCCTTGAGGCAAGCACCAATGCCGGTTTTAATAATTATTCGCATTTTTACAGACAGTACGTCAAAAAAACAGGTATGACGCCAAAAAATATGAATTAAAAAAAGGGAGATACATCTGTTGTACCTCCCTTTTAGTTTATTTCATTTGATTTTCGTAGCTTTCAATCATCTTTTTAACCATCTGACCGCCTACACTGCCGGCTTGCTTTGCTGTAAGTTCACCGTTATAGCCTTGACCAAGTGTTACGCCTACTTCTCTTGCCGCTTCCATTTTGAATTGTTCCAATCCTGCTGTTTTGCTTTTCTTTGACATGATTATTTCTCCTTTACATAAAGTATTTAAGTGAGTAATTAACTCATTCATAATTTATGTAAAATACGAAAATATAAACATACAATTTTTACTAATTCATAACGATGTCGTCACTGATTATACTTTCGGCACGTTTACGAAGTCCGCTGTACTTTTCGGACTCCAAATGTCTGTCCTCCGCCATAATCTTTTTTGCCGCCTCCTGCGACATAGCAAGAATATCTCTGTCCTCAAACAGATTAGCAATTCTCATTTCAGGCAAACCGTGTTGACGTGTACCGAAAAAATCACCCGGTCCGCGAAGTTTCAAATCCTGTTCACTTATATAAAAACCGTCGTTTGAAATACACATAGTTTCCATACGTTTTTTTGTCACTTCATTTTTACCGTGTGCAAACAATATGCAAAATGCCTGTGCGTTGCCGCGTCCGACACGACCTCTAAGCTGATGAAGTTGCGACAGTCCGAATCGTTCGGCATTTTCGATAACCATAATATTTGCGTTAGGCACGTTTACGCCGACTTCAATTACCGTTGTCGATACAAGTATGTTAATCTCTCCGCGCACAAACTCGTCCATTACTTCCTCTTTCAGCTTTGCTTTCATTTTTCCGTGCATAAGACCGATTTTGAACTCGGGAAATATTGCCTGCAACTTTTCCGCAAGCATTTCGGCATTTTGCAAGTCGCTCGTTTCCGTTTCCTCAATCAACGGACATACAACGTACGCCTGCATACCGGCACTTACGTTTTTTTGTAAAAATGCAAAAATGCGTTTTCGCATACTTTCACCGACTGCGTACGTCTTAACGGGCTTTCTTCCCGGCGGTAATTCATCAATAACCGATATATCCAAATCGCCGTACAAAATAAGTGCAAGGGTTCGCGGTATCGGTGTTGCCGACATAATAAGCATATGAGGATTATTTCCCTTTGCCGCAAGTTTTGCCCTTTGTTCAACGCCAAATCTGTGTTGTTCGTCGGCAACCACAAATGCAAGGTCATAAAACTCCACCGCGTCTTGAATTATCGCGTGAGTTCCGACAACAACGTCTGCGACGCCCGTCGCAATCAAGTCGTATGCACGTCTTTTTTCCTTAGCTCGCATACTTCCGGTAAGCATTACCACCGTTATACCCGTACCCTTGAAAAATTCAGCCAATGTTTCTGCGTGCTGAGTTGCAAGAATTTCGGTCGGTGCCATCATTGCGGCTTGATGACCGTTTTTTACGGCGGTATAAATTGCCGCCGCCGCAACAGCCGTTTTACCGCTGCCGACATCACCTTGAACAAGTCTGTTCATCATCTTACCGCTCTTGCAATCCTTCAAAATTTCATTCAGCGTTTTCTTTTGTGCGTTCGTAAGCGAAAACGGCAGATTATCCGTAAATTCACGCACACAATTTATATCTTCAAACACAACACCGTCCTGTGATGTATTTATATCCTTTCTTCCGCTTAACGCAAGCTGAAGCACAAGCAGTTCTTCAAATACAAATCGTTCTCTTGCAATGTTGTAGCTTTCAAAATTTTCGGGAAAATGTATGTTTTTCATTGCAAAATTAAGCTCTGCAATGTGATATTTTTCTCTTATATCGGACGGAATATATTCCTCCATTCGTCCGACTTCCTTTATTGCAAGCTCCATTGTCGACTGTAAAATTTTCTGCGTCAGTCCGCTTGTAAGCGGATAAAGCGGTACTATTTTGCCCGTAAATCTCTCTTTACCCTCTTGTTCACAAACAGGGTTCACCATTTCAAGTTTACCTCTGTTCTTAGTTACCTTGCCGTATAAAACATACTTATCGCCCGTCTTAAACTGATTTTTTACATATCTGTTATTGTACCAAACCACATTCAAAACACCGGATTCGTCCGATACAATCATTGTTGAAATAAGCATATTTCGTCTTACTCTTGTTTCTCTGACAGGCGAAAAAACGGTAATGCTCACGCACACCGTTTCTCCCTCTATACAGTCGGCAATATCTTTCTTTTCCGTTCTGTCCTCATGAGAACGCGGAAAATAGTAAAGTAAATCTTCGACTGTCTTTATTCCTTTTTTTGCGAATAATTCGGCTCTTTTCTCGCCGACACCTTTCAAATATCTTATATCCTTAGGCATATTCTGACTCCATAATATTATTCTGCGGAAATAATATAGTAGTAAAGCGGCTGACCGCCTTTCTTAAACGAAACTTCGATTTCATCGTCCGCATACTTTGTTTCAAGTGCTTTAAGCATTACATCAGCCTGCGGTTTCTTGATTTCCTTACCGTAATATACGTTCAAAAATTCAGTATCTTCGTCAACCATCTGTGAAACTACCCGGTTAAGTACATCATCAATATCCTTGCCTACCGTTACGATTTTACCCTCAACCATTCCGAGAATATCATCTTTTTTAATTTCAATACCGTCGATTTCGGTATCACGAACGGCATAAGTAAGCTGACCCGATGTAACTCTGCCGATAGCCTTATTCATAGCCTTTTCATTAGCCTCTGCCGACTTTTTATCATTAAATTCCACCATTGCGCTTATACACTGCGGAACTGACTTTGATGGAATTACAACGATTTTCTTATCCTCAACAAGTTCTGCGGCTTGATTTGCGGCCATAATAATATTTTTATTGTTCGGGAACACATAAACCGTCTTTGCCTTGACACGTTTGACGGCTTTCAAAATATCGTCCGTACTCGGATTCATTGTTTGTCCGCCCTCAATAACTCTGTCAACGCCAAGGTCTTTAAGAATATTTGTAATTCCCTTACCCATACATACCGCTACAAAACCGTAATCCTTTAATTCAACAGGTGCTTTCGGTTTAGGAGCTTTTTTAGGCTTTTCAGTCTTTTTCTCTGCCTTGACTTCCGCTGTTTTAACTTCGGCATTTTCCGAAGTCTGTTCATTACTTCCGTCAATAATAGACTTGTGCTGATGCTTCATATTATCTATTTTTAAATTAATCATTTCACCGAGTTTTATAGCCTCTTCAAGCACAAAACCCGGATGATTTGTATGAATATGCACCTTTACGATTTCATCATCGTCAATTACAAGCATACAGTCACCCTTTGGGGCAATAGTATCTCTGAACGTACTTACGCTAAGACCTTTTTGCTTTTTCTCAACGATAAATTCCGTACAATATTTAAACTTTATATCTTCTGTCTTAATTGCCTCTTGTGACTTTTTCTTTACAGGAGCAGTCTGCATTTCAAGTGCTTCGCCTTGTCTTTCAACAACATTACCGCTCTTTAGATAAGACAGTGCACCCTCAAGCACAAACATCCAGCCTTGACCGCCTGCGTCAACAACGCCTGCCTGTCTTAATGCCGGTAACATTTGAGTTGTCTTTTGAAGTGCCTTGTTACCTCTTTCAATGGCACTCTCCATTACGTCAATAATGTTTTCGTTTGTATTTGCGGCAAGCTGTGCACCTGTTGCGACTTCACGCGAAACAGTAAGAATTGTACCCTCTGTCGGCTTCATTACCGCCTTATATGCCGCATCCGAGCCGTCTTTTAAAGCAACTGCAAGTTCTTCCGCATTACATTCTGTTTTGCCTTTAAGGCTCTTTGATATACCTCTGAAAAACTGTGACAGGATAACACCGGAGTTACCTCTTGCACCTCTTAGAGTTGCGAATGACATTGTATCAGCCGCTTTTGTAAGAGTTGTGTCGCCTTTTTTCAAAAGTTCAGTCGCCATAGCCGTTGCGGTAAGCGACATATTTGTACCTGTATCGCCGTCCGGTACCGGGAAAACGTTAAGTTCATCAACAGTTTTTCTGTTATTATATAAATTATTTGCTCCGCTTATAATCATTTGAGCAAATGTGTTTCCGTTAAGCGTATTAATTTTAATCACCCCTAATCAGTTTTAGTCAACACGGACACCTTCAACACGAACATTAATTCTGTTCACTTTAATTCCAACTGTATTTTCGATAGTATATCTGACTCTGTTCACAATACTTTTACATATTGTATTAATATTTATGCCGTACTCAACGATAAGATGTATTTCTACGATAACTCCGCCTTCTTCAACTGTTATGCTGATACCTTTAGTCATACTGTCAGGCTTTAGGAGATTCACAATTCCGTCTTTTTTATTTCTCGATGCCATTCCGACAACGCCGTAACACTTTGTCGCAACCGCACCCGCAATTTCAGAGATAACGTTGTTTGAAATGGTTACCTCGCCTAAATCACCACTTGTTTTAAGTACCATCGCTCTATTCATTCCTTTCAATTCAAAATAATCCAAAATATCTATATATCTTTATTGTACTATAAAATTCAAAAATAGTAAATACCATTTTGAAAAAAAGGCACTTGCATTGACTTAAAATAAATTATATAATAAAAAGGAGCCTGCCGAGGCTCCAAAAATCACATCTTGCGATGTAATTTTTGAGTATTTTTAGAGATAAATCAGAGGTTATATATTATGAGCAAGCATTCAAAATTAATGAATTTTCTTTCGGGTATGCCGGATTTTGTTTTTGACTATATCGAAATTGCGTATAACGGCGAAAGCATTAATACACAAATCGGTTACAGTATAGATATAAAAACATTTTTGGAATATCTGCAAAAATTCAATTTCAGTTATATAGAAAAAATCGAAGATTTCACGGTAGCTGATATGGAGAAAGTTACGCTCCGTGATTTAAACGCTTTTACGGCATATCTAAAAGAATACGAAACCGACACCGTTTCGATTGACGGCAAACACATTAAACGAATCCGCCGCAACAGTGCTTACGGCATAAACCGTAAACTTTCGGGAATACGCGGACTGTTTTCGTATCTTTACAAAAACGACTTGATTTCTCAAAACGTAACAGATAAGTTGGATTTTAAAAAACTGCATCAAAAAATGAAACGTCCGCTTACATCACAAGAAACCGTCAACCTTCTTGACGTGATATATAACGGTGAAAAATATTATACAGGTCGTGACCTTACGGAATACAAGAACAGAAAAAAACGTGATATTGCACTTTTTACCGCATATCTCGGTACAGGCTGTCGTGTGAGTGAACTTATCAACCTTGATATTCGTGACGTGTGCTTTGATACCTCGTCATTCGTTGTCACCCGTAAGGGCGGTGACGAACAGGAAATATTTATGCCTGTTCAAGTGGAAAACGAATTGTTTACATATATGCAGGAACGTGTTGAAAACGAAAAAGCAAAAGACGACGCACTTTTTATCAGCCGACTCGGAACACGAATGACCGCACAAGGTGTTGAAAAGGTACTGAAAAAATATTGTGCGACTGTCGGTATATACGACCCCGACAAGGCACGTCCGCACGCATTAAGACGTACATTCGCCTGTAATCTTATCGCTGACGGCATTGATATAAAAATGGTTGCGGAGCTTATGGGACACAAAAATATTGAAGTAACCCACAAATACTACACTCAATACGCAATCGAAAAACGTAAAGAAGTTATGCAGAATTTTGACATTACGGGAAATCGATAAAAAATTGAATACATAAAAAAAATACACACTCCGCAGAGTGTGTATTTTAATTTGTTCAAGATTATTTAACTTGAAGTGTTACTGTTTGACCTTCTGAATCTTTCATTTGATAAGCTTGTGTATTAATCTTCAAGCCCTTTAGTGTTTCTGCCAATTCAGCATTTTCAGTATCATTTTGTGCATCATAGATTGCCTGTGCAACAAGTGACGCATTCTTCATAGCACCGAAATATGAAAGGTGAAGATCGTCTTGCTGTGCTCCGCTAAAGTAAACATTGAAGTTCTTTGACCAGTATTCCTTATTTGAGCCTGATGCTGTGTAATCAGCATATCCAAGACCTGAAAGGTTTACACCTAAAACGCCTTTTTCCTTAGCTACTTCAAGAATCTTAGGACCGAACTTAACGTCTGCTTTATTTGTATCACCACGAGCCGCACCAAAGTTTGGTGTTGACAAAATCAATGTGATACCTGCTTTTTCACAATCGTCTGCAATTTCTTCAAGAGCAGTTGCCATCTTAGCCTCACTACTGTAGTTTGCATCATTGTAACCACATTCCATAATCATGTAGTCACCGGCTTTTGCATTAGCCAATACACCAGGGAATGTGCTTGCCTGCAAGCCTGTTGCATAGTTACCGCTTTCTGCAAGGTTAGTTACATTCAAGTCTGATGAAATGAACTTATCCATAACTTGACCCCAACCTGTTTGAGCGTCACCGGCTGTCGGAATACCGTCACCGTCTTCGTCGGCAAATGTGCCGTAGTAGTTTGATACAAGTGAGTCACCCAAGATATATACATGAGTCTTTCTCGGAATAATTGAAGGTGCTTTCTTAACAACGATTGAATCCATATTTGAATCATTATCCTTCATTGTTACAACCGCACTGCCGCCTTCAACCTTAACGTCCTTAGCAGTGTAAGTAGAACCAGAAGTTGCTCTGCCCTTACCGTATTGGTCAACGTTCTGACCTACCATATTACCGTTTACGAATATATCGGCTCTTGTACCGTTTGACTTTTTAAATGTAAAGTCATACAAACCGTCGCATAGAGGAATTGTCTTACCTGCCGCTACATTACCAACACTTGTGTATGAATAAATCGGAGATACTTCATACTTAGCAGCACCTGTCATATCAACAGTTACTTTACCGTCTGTTGACTTTGTTTCTGTTTGATTAACAAGTACGCCGTCAGCTGTTGCTGTTGTTACACGATACTGTGTATCTGCCGCATAATTTGCAAGCTTTGTTACATCAACTTCAACATTGCCTGTTGCCTCTCCCGATTCACTGTACTTAGCAACTGTTGCAGTCTTAGTTTCTGTCTTTGTCTTACCAGGGTTACCTACTGTAACTGAAACTGTGTAGCTGCCAAGTTTACCTGTTGTTGTTACAACACCTGTAGCTGAATCTATTGTTGCAATATCACTGCCGTCTGTTATAGCATATGTAACAGCCATCGGTGATTCGTCACCGTATTGGTCAATGATATTCTTTGCCTGATATGTTACTTTGTCACCGGCATTGACTGCTACCGGACCTTCAATATCAAATGATTTTACTTCTGCAAAATCCTTAATTGTAACTTCATGAGTTGCTTTCTTAGGTGTTTCTGTTGTGCTTAGACTGCTTGTGTAAGAAACAACTGCAACTGTATCTGCCGCAACTGTATCCGCAACTGAAAGGACACCCTTTTGGTCGATTGTTACACCGTCAATCGGACTACCGCTTGCGTCTGCTACTGACCAAGTATATGTTTCACCTTCTGCAAGTGAGAAGATTGAACCCTTAAATGCCTTTGTTGCTGTAGTACCCGAAACCTTAGCAAGTTGACTGTCACCGACAATTTCAACTTCTGCTACATCAGAATCTGAAATAACAAGGTTTGTAAGTGTACACAATCTTTCGTTCGGAACACCTGCACCGCCTGTCATTACAATCTTAGCAATATCATTAACTGTACCTACTTCATATTCTGCCAAAGTAGTACCGTTGTAGCTTAGAATTGCTGATGTAACGCCTGATGCATCTGTCTTTAGAACAAATGTAGCACTTGATTTTTCACCAAGTTCACCCATCTTACCTATTTCAGTACCTGTATATGACTTGTCTACAACAGAGTAATCTTTGACAACACTTGAACCGGCAAAGTCAATATCGATTACCGCTGTTCCTTCTGAGTTAAGGAACTTCAAGCTTCTTTCTTGTGCACTGATGTTCTTTACAGTCATAATATTATCGAATGTAATCATCTTTGCACTGCCTGCTTTTAGTTCAATCGGTGTAGGCAATGTAATTTCTGTTGTTGCCTTTCCGCCTAAGCTTGCCGGCCATACTATTGAATTAACACCGTTTACTGTTTCCATTCTCGGTGTACCGTATGTTGCTTCACCTGTACCCGGTTCATAGAAATCGTATCCGTATACAGTAACTGTTCTTTCTGCGCTGATTGCAGGATTTGACACAGATGCTACTGTAAGCTTAACTTCCTGTGTACGTGATGTACCAACGTTTGGTGTAATTGACAATCCTTCTATTGTGGCCTTTGCATCATCAGATGTCAATGTATATGTATTTTCACCTGTGAAGTCATTGCCGTATTGATCTTTTACATTTGCAACAGAATATGTTGCCGCCGTTCCGTCTTTAATAACTGCCGGACCGACAATATCCCATGTTGTTGCTCTTGCTGTGTTATGAATATGGATTGTTTTTTCAGCTTTTACGTTTGTACCCTTAACAGTTGCTCTTACAACTACATCAACACCGTTATCGTCTGTAAGAGGATATTGAGGTGTAAGTGTAATAACACCGTCATTGCCGATTGAAATTGTATCAGGCTGACCAGGAAGTGACCATTCAACTTCTGCGTTATCCATTACAAGACCTGCATTATCATATATTGTTGCAGTGAATGCTTTTGAAGTTGCGGTTCCGCTTGTAGGAAGATAGATATAATCTTCTCCTCCGCCTAATTCTGCTTTTGTTGCAACTGCTTCGCCAACATATTCAAGAACTAAATCTTTATCATTAGTAACTTCCGTAGTTTCCAATTTAGCAGTTGAAACAGGTTTCATTCCTTGAGTAGAATCCCAAAGCATATACTTTTCTGTGCAACCTGTTTTTTCAACCGGATCAACAGTGTATGTACCGTTTTGAATATCTACATCTGTTGTTGTGACGCTGTCAAGAGTCTTGTCAGCCTTGTAATAAGCGTGTACAAGAGTTGCTTTGTTTACATCTGACGCAATATTTTCAAATTTATAAACACTTTTTGTTTCGCCTGATTTTGCCACAGTCACTTTGCCTGTCAAAGCCTTGTGCTTTGCAAGTTTTAATGTATAATCATATGTACCCGGAAGATAATATGCCTCTACTTTACCGTTTGCAGGAACAGTATATGTATCATTGCCGATTGCAAGAGTTGCACCTTCAACCGATTCACCGTCTTTGTTTGATTTTACATTAAATGTAACCTTTTCTCTGTCAACTGTTTTTGCTGTAAAGTCATCAATAAAGAAAGGTCTGTTCCAATCTTTTTTCTGATCATATTCAATAGCAATTTCGCCGATATTACTGCCTGAGGCAAATTCAGCTGTTGTATTACCCAATGTAACTTCTCCGCCATTTTCATTAAATGTCACATATGCGCTGATGTCTGTATATTTACTGTCTGAAAATGCCGAATAGCTTGCATCTTTAACTTCATCACCTACTACAAGTGCTATTCTTCTTGCCCAATCACTGCCACCGCTTGTGACTCTGAATTTGAACAATTCTGTGCCGTCAGTTGACTTAAATACCATGTCCCAAGTTGCTGTATTTTGCATAAAGCTCTTAACCGAACCTGCTTTAAATGTCATTTTAACATCTTTTGTTTTACTACCCATTCCGTTCGGAACTTTAAGAATGCTCTTTCCGTCATTAGCAGTAAGAGATAGTGCTTTGTTTGTACCTCCCCAGTCATTTCCGATAACTACATCCCATTTGTAACCGTTACCGTCAACAGCACTTTCACCGTCAAAGTTTTCGCTGATGTCCACACTGCCGTCCCATGACGGGTCAACTGTAGGAGCAGCTGTCGGTGCCTCTGTAGGCGCTGTTGTAGCCTCTGCTGCTTCTGCTGTTGCAGTAGGTGCTGTTGTAGCCTCTGTTGCTTCTGCTGTTGCAGTAGGTGCTGTTGTTGCTTCTGTTGCTTCCGCCGTTGCAGTCGGTGCTGTTGTTGCTTCTGTCGCTTCCGCTGTTGCAGTCGGTGCTGTTGTTGCAACAGTTGAATCTCCCGCATTTTCTGCGTCAAACATAGTTATTCTGTTGTCAAAAACATCGAACAAACTGTCTTTTGAATTTACAGGAGCCGCAAAGCTCGTAAATGCAGAAGTTATCATTGACACTGCGATTGCCAATGACAATATTTTCTTTTTGTTACTCATGTGCTTTCTCCCTCTCTTTCTGATTTTTACACGACAAACCATCGCATAATACAACATGATAGATATATTATACATCATTTACTATTTTTTTTCAATAGTATTTCTACGACTAAAATATTATCACTGATTTTTAAACATTATTTGTCGTCTATATTGATATAAGATATTGATTTTATATCGTTTTTCCCTTATAATAGTAAGTATCAAAACAATTCGGAGTGATAAAATATTTTGAGTAAAGCAACGCAATTTTTAAAAGGTGCAAGGCTCGGTATGCCTATTGCACTCGGATACATACCCGTTTCATTTTCATTCGGTATGCTTGCCGTACAAAACGGAATACCCGCTTGGGCGGCAATAGTAATTTCAATGACTAACCTTACTTCTGCCGGACAATTTGCCGGTATGAACATAATTTCCGCCGCCGGCGGTATGTGGGAAATGGCAATTACGACATTTGTGATAAATCTTCGATATATGCTTATGTCGCTTTCCCTGTCACAAAAAATCGGTAAAATGTCGCTTGCAAGAAGGCTTATAACAGCATTCGGCATAACAGACGAAGTATTCGCCGTTGCGTCAACAACACCGATTGCTATTACATTTCCGTTTATGCTCGGACTGATTGCAATACCGTACATCGGCTGGACACTCGGCACAGTGCTCGGTGCTTTTATAAACAATCTGCTGCCGACATCACTTGCGGACGCAATGGGAATAACATTATACGCAATGTTTATCGCAATAATTATCCCTGCGTCAAGGAGAGATAAAAACATACTTTTTGTACTTATCGCCGCAGTTATATTGAGTTGCGTTCTGTATTTCGCACTTTCTTTTATATCATCGGGCTGGGCTGTTATCATAACGGCAGTGTTGGCGTCGGCATTCGGTGCGACGTTCTTTCCGCACAATGAGGAGGGCGAAAAATGAAAATGATTGCTTTAATGGCGGTTATGGCAATAGTGACGTACATAATTCGTGCATTGCCTATAACACTTTTCAGAAAAGAAATAAAATCAAAATGGCTTAAATCGTTTTTATATTACATACCGTATGCCGTACTCGGTGCTATGACGTTTCCGGCTATATTTTTCTCGACAGGCTCGGTTTTCTCCGCCTCGCTCGGATTGGTCGGTGCTATGCTTATGGCATTTTTCGACAAGGGGCTTATGGTTGCCGCCGTTACGTCTGTCGTAATTGCATTTGTGAGCGGTTTTTTGGTGTAATATACAACTGAAATTTACATATTATATTATCAGAAAGGAACGGATGTTATGAGCTACGATATTGATTATCTGACACTGCTTTCACAGCAGTATCCGACAGTTAAAGCCGCATCAACCGAAATTATTCGATTGCAGTCAAGGCAAAAACTGCCGAAACTTACAGAGCATTTTATGAGTGATATTCACGGTGAATACGAATCTTTTTTGCACATATTAAAAAATGCCTCCGGTGTAATCAAGGACAAGATTACGCAAATTTACGGTCGTACGTTGTCCGAACGTGACAGACAAGTTCTCGCCACTCTTATTTATTATCCGGAGCAAAAGCTTGAATATATCAAGGACGAAGTGGACGATATTAACGATTGGTACAAAATCACTTTATATCGCCTTATAGAAATATGTCGCGTTGTTGCATCAAAATACACACGTGCAAAAATCAGAGAATTTTTGCCGGAGGCGTTCGGCAGTACGATAGACGAACTTATACACGCAAATACCGATTACGGCTCGGACAAGGAAACATATTATAACGAATCTATTTCAACAATCGTTGAACTCGGACAAGCCGATGATTTTATTGTGGAAATTTCAACGCTTATCCAAACGCTTGCAATCGGTCGTCTGCATATTATAGGCGATATTTTTGACCGTGGTCCGCGAGCCGATATAATTCTTGACACACTGACGAAGTACCACAGTGTCGATATTCAATGGGGCAACCATGATGTTCAGTGGATGGGTGCCGCTGCGGGTAGTTTGGCTTGTATTGCAAATGTGCTTGCTATTTCCACCAAGTATTCAAACTTTGACTGTCTTGAGGACGGTTACGGAATTAATATGCGTCCGCTTACGGTATTTGCACTTGAAACTTATGCGGACGATCCGTGCGAATGCTTTATACCGCGAAATCCGAATATGGTTTATATTTCTCAGCATGACGAAAACTTTTGGGCGAAGGTACATAAAGCTATATCTGTAATTCAGTTTAAGTTAGAAGGACAAATTATAAAACGTCACCCTGAATTTAATATGGACAACCACCTTATGCTTGACAAAATCAATTACGAAAACGGAACAATTATGCTTGAGGGCAAAGAATACAAATTAAAAGATACCAACTTCCCTACAATCAATCCCGAAAATCCGTTTGAACTTACAGACGCCGAAAAAGAGCTTATGAATTTATTGCGTTCATCATTTTTACGCAGTGAAAAGCTTCAAAATCACGTCAAATTCTTATACGAAAAAGGCAGTATATATCTGACATTCAACAACAATTTGTTGTATCACGGCTGTATACCGATGAACAGTGACGGTACTTTTACGGAAGTTACACTTTTCGGTGAAACGGTAAGCGGCAAATCGCTCATGGACAAAGCCGAACAGCTTGCACGTGACGGTTATTTTGCCAAAAACGGTTCCGAAGAAAAAGAATACGGCAAAGATTTTCTGTGGTTTTTATGGTGCGGTTGCTACTCCCCTGTTTACGGCAAAAATAAAATGACTTCGTTTGAACGATATTTTATTGATGATGAAAGTACATGGGTGGAAATTAAAGACGAATATTATCACCTTATCGAAAAACCTAGCGTATGCAACAAAATTTTATGCGAGTTCGGAATTGACCCGAACAATTTTTCTCATATTATAAACGGTCATGTTCCCGTAAAAATAAAAAAAGGCGAAAGCCCGATTAAATCAAACGGCAAACTTTTAGTCATAGACGGCGGTCTTTCAAAGGCATATCAGAAAGTTACCGGACTTGCCGGTTACACATTGCTGTTCAATTCACACGGTTTGCTTTTAAGTGCGCATGACGCATTTGAATCTATCGAAAGTGCCATAAAAGAAGAAAAAGACATTCACTCAACGCTTGACGTTGTTGAACTTGCTCCGAATCGTTTACTTGTTGAGGACACTGACGCGGGTAAATCGTTATCGAAAAAAATCACCGACTTAAAAGCACTTGTTGACGCATATTTAAAAGGAAAAATAAAAACACATTAAATAAAGAGAGGAAATCCACAAATGAATTACAAAAAAGAACCACTGCATATTTCAACATCCGTACCCAACGGCACTTATGAAGTAACTGTCACAGTTACCGCACACGAAGATATTGTTTTCACAATACTTTCGCAGTCACGCCGTTTTATGGCACAAGATATAAATCTTGGCAAAGGAGAAAGCACAGACATCACTTTCAACGTAAGCGTATGTGACTACCACAAAAACAACGAAGATTACACAAACGTAAACGGAGTTGAAATTGATATTATGTGCGACGGTGATTTTACCGCACTTTCCGCAGTATCGCCTGTCAATATTCCGACAGTTTACATCGCCGGTGACTCAACCGTCACAGACCAGCCTGCCGAATATCCGTACAACGCTACCTCTACATACTGCGGTTGGGGTCAAATGTTTCCGCAACTTTTAAACACGGGCATTGCGGTTGAAAACCACGCTCAATCAGGTTCTACAACCGAAGATTTTAAAAATGTGAATTTCACCGCATTCAAAGACAAAATCAAAAAGGGTGATTTCCTGATTATCGAGTTCGGTCACAACGACCAAAAAATAGATACTCTTGACGCGTTCGGCGGATACACGGAGAACTTAAAATATTTTGTAAACTTTGTCCGCGAAAAAGGTGCAAATCCGATAATATGTTCACCAATCAACAGAATTATATTCCAAGAGGACGGAACACTTCTTAACTTGCTCGGTGATTACAGAACAGCAGTTAAAAACGTATGTGACGAAATGAATGTACCGTTTATCGACTTGTGGTCACGCACAACCGAATTTTTTGAGGCAGCAGGAGCGGTAAAAGCTTGGGATTATTTCTGGGGCAACGGCACTGACCGTGACTACACCCACACAAACGACATCGGCGGCAACATCGTTGCACGATTTGTTGCAAACGAAATGATCAAAAACAACGTTCAGCCGATAGCAGACTTAATCAAAAAAGATATGATTAACGTTGAAATGCCGAAACACGATTCAAGTGTCAAACCGCAAAATTCAAAAGAAATCGAGCACTTAAAAACAATCGGTCTTGTCAACGTTCCGAAAGCTTCCGAGCTTGCCGACCTTGACAAAGACATCACCAATATCTAATACAGAGGCTGTCGACATAATGTCGCCAGCCCAAAAATCACATCTTGCGATGTAATTTTTGAGTATTTTTTGTGAAAAAATCTAAAGTTCCTCCACAGTCGAAACTTTAGATTTTAAGCCATTTCTGCCGCACATGTCGTCAGAAATGATTTT
>OIWP01000731.1_pt1 | contig 47232 bp, 36 predicted proteins | sample 1587661 | NCBI WGS metagenome assembly OIWP01 (sample SAMEA3888899, study PRJEB22519) | human gut metagenome | biome: human gut; feature: human-associated habitat; material: faeces | place: Denmark | collected 2010 | reverse complement strand
GTGCGCTGCAGTCAGGCCGCAAACCCCTTTGTCAAAAAGTAATACTTTTTGACAGTCGCAAGCACCCCCTCGGGCTCTGCCTGAGGGGGTGCTTGCGTTTGCAGGGGTCACGCCTGCGTTTGTTCGCCGCTGCGGGCGGCAAACTTGTGCGCCGGGCGGCAGATCAGCAGCGCGGCGATGATCAGCACGGTGGTCGTTGCAAGGCTGATCGGGTAGGCGAGCAGGATCGATCGGAACGTCCGGTGCATAGGGAAGATGGCCTTGATCCAGAAGATACGCACGCCGCAAACGCCGAAGAGCGTCAGAACGGCCGGGGCGAGCGAGATGCCGAAGCCGCGCAGATAGCCCGACAGGATCTCATACGTCAGCGTGAAGATATATGACCCGAAGAGGAACAGCAGCCGGGTGTAGCCGATGGCAATGACTTCGGGATCGCTGTTGAAGATCGCGAGAATATACTTGCCCGTCAGCAGTACGAGCGCGATGGCGGCCGCAGAGGCAATGAAGTCCTCGATGAGGCACAGAAACATCGTCTTCTTGCAGCGGTCGATCTTGCCGGCACCGTAGTTCTGGCCGACGAAGGTCGTGCACGCCTGACTGAAGGAGTTGAGCACGTCGTAGGCGATGATTTCGATGTTGAATGCTGCGCTCGAGGCGGCCATGACGACCGTGCCGAGGCTGTTGATGGCCGACTGGATGATGATGTTCGACAGCGAGAAAATGGCGGTCTGGATGCCGGCCGGCAGGCCGATGCGCATGATCTTGTTGAATGCGTTGCGGTCGATGCGCAGCTCCCGCAGCTCGACGCGCACAAGGTCGCCGTGCAGCAGACGGCGCAGCAGCAGCACGGAGCTGACTGCGTTTGAGAGCACCGTTGCGATGGCGACGCCGTTGACGTTCATCTTGAGCACGATGACGAAAAACAGGTTGAGGATCACGTTCAGAATGCCGGAGACCGTCAGCGCGGCCAGCGGCATCTTCGTGTCGCCGATGCTGCGGAAAATGGCGGCCTCAAAGTTATAGAGCAGGATGACCGGCATGCCCAGCAGGTAGATGCGCAGGTAGGACAGCGCGAGCGGATACACATCCTCCGGCACGTTGAGCAGACCCATGAGCCCGCCCGCGATCAGCTGCCCGAAGAGCGCCACGAGCACGCCGCCGACGAGCGCCGTGACGATGGAGGTGTGCACGGCGCGGTGCACGGTCTCGCGGTCGCCGCGGCCGATGGCATTGGCGATGACGACGTTCGCGCCGAGTGCGATGCCGATGAACAGATTCAGCAGCAGCCCGATGACCGGACTGTTTGCGCCGACGGCGGCCACGGCGACCGTGCGCAGCTCACCCGTGAAGTTACCGACGACGGCGACGTCGGCCGCGTTGAACAGCTGCCCGAGAATGCCGGTCGCCGCGACCGGCAGGGCATAGCGCGGGAGCTTGCTCCAGAGCGGCCCGTTGAGCATGTCCATATGCCGCTGTTTGGTCATTGCCTGCATAATTTCCTCACCTTTTGTTTGAAATGCGTAAAAATCCAAAGACATATCATAAGGGAAGCGCAGCCGGGAATCAAGACCAAATTTGTATAATTTCCTATCAGTTTGCAGAAAACCTCATTGCATTTGCGCGCGCATCTGCAAAAGCGTGTTCTCCCGGCAAAAAGGAAGACCCTTTTGATAGTCCGAACCCCGCTCCGGGTACCGGAGCGGGGTTGAACGCGGTGTTTAATTGATCTTGAGCGTCTCCCAGAGGCTGTTGACAAAGGTCAGCGTGTCCTGATCGAGGTTGCGGTAGGCGCTGCGGTTGTATTCGTCGCGGAATGAGCCGATGCCGGGGTAGAGGATGTCCATCGTGTCCTCGCCCATGTCCTCGATGTATTCCGGGTCTTCGTACACGAGCCGGTTCGGTGAGGCGTAGTAGATATATTCGGCGTTGGCGACGGCTGCCTCGCGGCTGAGCATGAAGTTGATGAAACATTCAGCCAGCTCCTGGTCCTGACAGCAGGATGGGATGCACATGGCGTCGATGAAGTAGTTCGTCTCGTCGGGGTAGTAAAACTGCAGATCGACGTTTTCCGCCTGCGCGTCGCACATCGTGAAGTAATCGCCCGCATAGTAGGATGCGACGGCGGCCTCTCCGGACTCCATCATATTGTAGATCTCGTCCATGACGTAGCTCTTGACGAGCGGACGCTGGTCAACGAGTGCCTGCAGCGCCTGCTCCCACGCAGCGTGGTTGGTGGTGTTGACATCGATGCCGGCGCGGTACATGGCCGTGCCGAGCGCGTCGCGTGCATTGTTGTACTGCAGGATATTGCCGGCGTACTTCGGGTTCCACATGAGATCCCAGCTGCCTGTGTCGGCCTCATCAACGACGTTTGCGTTGTAGATCACGCCCACGATGCCATAGGTATACGGCACGGTGTAGGTGTTGTCCGGGTCATAGTACAGGCTGCGGAAGTCCTCGGAGATATACTGGTAGTTCGGGATGTTGTCGTAATTGAGCGGCAGAAGCATATCCTCAGACTCCATGCGCGCGATCATATAGTCCGACGGGATGACCACGTCGTAGCTCACGGCGCCGCTCTTGAGCTTTGCATACATGTCCTCGTTGCTCGCGTAGGTGTCGTAGTTGACCTTGACGGGTACGCCGTAGGTCGCCTTGTACCACTCTTCGAATGCCGTGATGGTGTTGAGCGAATCGTCCGAGCCGTCGGAGATGTATTCGCCCCAGTTGTAGACGTTGAGCACGCGCGTCTCCTGCCGGCTGCTGTAGATGCTGATGCCGGCGATGAGCAGTGCGGCGGCCGTCAGGATGCCGACGGCGGCGCGCACGGGACGGCGGCTGCCGCCGCTGCGTGCGGAACGGGCGGGCTTGCCCTCGCGCTTGGCGCGGCGGGCGTCGCGGATACGCTGTGTGTCATCCTCGTCGACGAGGTTGGTCAGCAGCAGCAGCGCGAGAATGACGAAGAAGATGATCGTCGCCAGTGCGTACATCTTCGGCGTGACGGTCTTTTTCGTCATGTTGTAGATGCGGATCGGGAGCGTCTGGAAGCCGCTGCCCTGCGTGAAGTAGCTGATGACGAAGTCGTCGAGCGAGAGCGTGAAGGCCATGATCATGCCAGTGATGATGCCGGGCAGGATCTCCGGCACCTCCACACGGAAGAAAGCGCGCGCCGGCGTGCAGCCGAGGTCCATTGCGGCCTCGGGCAGCGCGCGGTCCATCTGCTGCAGCTTCGGCAGCACCTGCATGATGACATACGGCAGACAGAACGTGATGTGCGCCGCGAGCATTGACCAGAAGCCGAGACTCGTGGTCGCGCCGAGCAGCCGTCCGAAGAACACGAACATGAGCATGAGCGAGATACCGGTAATGATATCCGGATTCATCATGGGGATGTCGGTCGCGGTGTCGAGCGCGGCGCGCAGATATTTGCTGCGCAGCTTATTCATGCCCACGGCGGCGGCCGTGCCCATCACGGTCGAGACGATCGATGCGATCACGGCGAGGATGAGCGTGTTTTTGAGTGCGTTGAGCGTTTCGGCGTCACGAAACAGCTCGTAATACCATTTCAATGAGAAGCCGGAGAAGACCGACAGGCTCTTTGCGTCGTTGAACGAGAACACCAGCAGGATCGCGATCGGCGCAAACAGAAACACGAAGATGAGGGCGGTGTAGATTTTTGCAGCTCGTTTCATATCACACACCTCCGTAGACGCGCTTGTTCGTGCCGCGCTTCATCAGCGCCATGGCCGCCAGCAGGATCAGCATGAGGATGAAGGCAATGGCGGCGGCAAAGTGCAGGTTGTTGGCCACGTACTGCCCCTCAATGGCGTCGCCGATGAGGAAGAACTTGCCGTTGCCGAGCTTCTGCGAGATATAAAAGGTGCTGATCGACGGGATGAGCACCATCGTGATGCCGGACACGACGCCCGGCAGGCTCAGCGGGAAGATGACCCGGCGCAGCACGCCGAGACTGTTGCAGCCGAGGTCGCGCGCGGCCTCGATCAGGCGTGTGTCCATCTTGGCCATGACCGAGTAGATCGGCAGGATCATATACGGGAAGTAGTCGTAGACCATACCGATGACGACGGCGGCCTCCGTGCCGATGATGTGCGCCTGCCCGAGATGCAGCGCGGAAAAGAGCGCGTTGAGCAGGCCCGTGTCCTGCAGGATGGTCATCCACGCGTAGGTGCGGATGAGGAAGTTCATCCACATCGGGATCATGATGAGCGTGATGATCGTCTTTTGCGTGCGCGGGGCGGCGCGGGCGATGATATATGCGATGGGGTAGCCCATGAGCAGGCAGACGGCCGTGGAGATGACAGCCAGCTTCACCGAGCGCCAGAAGATGAGCAGGTAGGTGTGTACCTCGCGCGTGGCGCCGCTGTCGTCGGTGATCGTGCTCACGGCGGTGAAGAATTTCGTCAGGTTTTCGGTCGTGAACCGGAAGCTCTCATCCGTGAACGCATAGTAGGCCACGAATACGAGCGGCACGGCCACAAAGATGACCGCCCACACGGAATACGGTGCGAGCGCCAGACGCTGCGCCAGCGAGGCGCGGCGGTTTTCGGTGCGGATGCGGCTGCTCATTCGTCCGGCTCACTTTCTGCGTCCGAGAGCTCGTCCAGCTCGTTGCTGAACGAGGAGTAGTCGCCGTACATGCCCGAATACTCGGACTTTTTCATGATGTGGATGGCGTCGGGCTCGATGTACAGGCCGACCTCCGCGCCCTCGTCAACATAGTCCGTCGTCTGGATCATCCACTTGAAGCCGTTGATGTCGATGATGATCTCATAGTGCACGCCCATGAACGTGATGGACGTGACCGTGCCGCGCAGCATGCCCTGCTCGATGGGCACGATGTCCACATCCTCCGGACGGATGACGACGTCGACATTCTCGTTTTTGGCAAAGCCCTTGTCCACGCACGTGAACGTGTGGCCCGAGAACGTGACACTGAAATCCTTGCGCATGATACCGTCGACGATGTTGCTCTCACCGATGAAGTCGGCCACGAAAGCGTTTTCCGGCTCATTATATATATCGATCGGCGTGCCGATCTGCTGGATGCGCCCTTCCGACATGACGACGATGGTGTCGGACATGCTCAGCGCCTCCTCCTGATCGTGCGTGACGAACACGAACGTGATGCCGGTGGCCTTCTGGATGTTCTTGAGCTCCTGCTGCATGTCCTTGCGCAGCTTCAGGTCGAGCGCGGCGAGCGGCTCGTCGAGCAGCAGCACGCGCGGACGGCTCACGAGTGCACGCGCGATGGCGACGCGCTGCTGCTGGCCGCCGGACAGACGCGTGACGTTGCGCCGCTCAAAGCCCGTGAGCTTGACGAGCGCAAGCATCTCGTTGACCTTCTGCTCGATCTCGTCGCGCGGCAGCTTCTGCTCGCGCAGCGGGAAGGCGACATTTTCAAACACGTTCAGGTGGGGGAAGAGGGCATAGCGCTGAAAGACGGTGTTGATGTTGCGCTTGTGCGGCGGAATGTCGTTGATGCGCTCTCCGAGGAAGAGAATGTCCCCCTGATCGGGCGTTTCAAAGCCGCCGATCATGCGCAGGGTCGTGGTCTTGCCGCAGCCGGAGGGGCCGAGCAGCGTGAGGAATTCGTTGTCGTAGATGTCGAGGTCGATGCTGTCGAGAACGGTTTCGCCGTCAAATTGTTTGGTGACGCCCCGGAGCTCAATGACTTTTTTCATGGTTGATGTCCCCCTTCAGGCACAAAAAACGCCGCTGCAAAGTCAGCAGCGGCGCTTGTGAGCGAGACAAATCCGATTGGCGCACGTCGGCACGCAGCCGCGTCCGGCCCGTGCACACCGTTCCCAACAGAATGTCGTGTCTTGAGAGTCTATATAGCAAAGATTACTTTTACTACTCTTATTGACCATTTCACAAGTTTGGATGCTGAAAGCAGCCTGGTTTTAAGTGACCAACTTATAAAACTTGAGCTTTTAACTCAATCAATAAGGCAACAGAAGTTGCCACCGCACATGCGTGCGGTTTGCGGCATTCGACCCGGCTGTCCGTATGGCCTTGGCCGGCGTGCGGGGCACGGCGGCGGTCGCATCTTGCTTCGGAAAGACTCTGAAGATCATTCCAATTGAGACGCCTCATTGTATCAGGAATCATTCCGCCTGTCAATCATTTTTCGACGAAATTCCTGCCTCTTAATACGGCAGAAATTCACACTTTGTGCATGGTTTACATAATGATGAGCAAAACAGAAGAAAAGTTCGTCAATTTCATGACCCACAAATGTTTTTGCTGAAAAATCATGAGATTGCGTTTCCCACCAGACTTGTATGATTTGAACGAAAACGGTTTACATAACGCAACTTCTTTCGGCATTTTTGTGCAATGCTTATGAAAAGTTGACAAAAAAGAAACCAGATATTTGTCATTCTTTTCACTTGAAAGATTCTGGTGTGCGCGCTATCATAATCTTAGCAATGTGTTTACACTTTGTTCTTAGTTTGTTCATGACCTGCATGAAAGCATACTATGAAAATTCTGCATCGAACGGGGAGGACAGCAAATGACCCGCGAAGAAGCGCTCGACAAACTGTGCCACAGTTATTCGGGATATTTTGATGTTGTGCGCCACGAGGAGCCGAAGGGCCATCTGGTCGCGGAGGCCGGGCTGCACATCCACTCTGAGAAATATGTTCTGGTCAAGGCCGCCAAGCTCTGGGAGGCCGACAACAACGAATATGTCTACATTTTCTCGGTGCCCGTGCTCACGAAGGAGATCTTCGAGCAGTGCCGTGAGCAGGCGCGTGCAGACGGCCTGCAGCGGATCGAGCCGGGTCCGAACCATATGTGCTCTTATATCACGGCGATCTTTTTGTGTGACACCTGTGAGCCGGATGCGCTGCGCGCCCTGCGCCGCACACGTATTTATAAGAGCTTCAGGCTCGCCTTCCACGGCTGGATGGATTACCACACCGGCGTTGCGGAGCTGAGCACCGGCAAAACGGCTGCCAACGGCAGCGGACGCAGTACAGCACAGTTGTTGAAGACAACACTGTTTAAGAATATGAAAGAAGGGAGTTAATTCAATGAATGCTGCTGTAATTCTGATTATTGGTATTGTCATTCTCGCCCTGGGCTATGTGTTCTACGGCGGATGGCTGTCCAAACAGTGGGGTATCGACCCGTCCCGCACTACCCCGGCTCACGAGCTGGAAGACGGTATGGACTACTGCCCCGCAAAAGCCCCTGTCCTGATGGGACACCACTTCTCCTCCATCGCGGGTGCCGGCCCGATCAACGGTCCTATTCAGGCCGCTGTTTTCGGCTGGGTCCCGGTGCTGCTGTGGGTCCTCATCGGCGGTATCTTCTTCGGCGGTGTGCATGACTTCGGCGCACTGTTTGCATCTGTCCGCAACGACGGCCAGTCCATCGGCACCGTTGTTGAGAGCAGTATCGGCAAGAAGGCAAAGCGCCTGTTCCTCATCTTCTCTTACCTGACCCTGATCCTGGTCGTGGCCGCGTTTGCGTCCATCGTTGCCAATACGTTCAAGGCCACCTATCTGGAGAGCGGCGCTGTCGATGTGGCGAAGTCTGCCGCCAACGCGACCACGGCGATCATTTCGCTGCTGTTCATCGTCCTGGCGATCTTCTTCGGTTTCTTCGTGTACCGCAGAAACGCGCCTCTCGGTGTGTCCACGCTCATCGGCGTTGTTGCCATCGCCGTGATCATGTGGCTCGGCATCAAGTGGCACCCGATCTACCTCAGCTACCAGACCTGGATGATCATCTGCGGCATCTACATCCTCGTGGCTTCCGTCACGCCTGTGTGGATCCTGCTGCAGCCGCGTGACTACCTCAGCTCCTTCCTGCTGTACGCCATGATGCTCCTCGCGCTCATCGGCGTCGTCGGCGCGCATCCGTCTCTCGACATGCCCGCCTTCACCGGCTTTGTTGACACCGTCGCTCCGACGGGCAGCTCCCTTGGCTATATGTTCCCGGCTCTGTTCGTGACCATCGCCTGCGGCGCGATCTCCGGCTTCCACTCCCTTGTTGGCTCCGGCACGACTGCCAAGCAGCTCAACAACGAGAAGGACGCGCAGCCCATCGCCTACGGCGGCATGCTCATCGAGTGCGTGCTCGCGCTCGTTTCCCTGTGCGCTGTTGCGTACGTCTGGGAGCGCTACAAGACCGGCGAAGTCGTCACCCCGACCGTCGTCTTTGCGACCGGCCTGTCCGAGATGCTCGGCAAGGTCTTCGGTGCAGGTGCTGTCAACGTCACCTACACGCTGATGGTTCTGGCCGTCTCCGTGTTCTGCCTGACCTCTCTGGATACCGCGACCCGTCTGGCTCGCTACATGTTCCAGGAGTTCTGGCTCAAGCCCGGTGAGAAGGTCTCCGATCCGACCGTCACCGGCGCGCGCAAGGTTCTCTGCAACCCGTACGTCTCCACTGCGATCACCGTCGTGCTCGGCATCGCGCTCGGCATGACCGGCTATGCGAAGATCTGGCCCCTGTTCGGCGCTGCCAACCAGCTCCTCGCCGGCCTCGGCCTGCTGGCCGTCGCCGCTTGGCTCGGCAAGATGGGCAGAAACAACAAGATGTTCATCTTCCCGATGATCTTCATGATCCTCGTGACGCTGACCTCTCTGGTGTTCACCATCAAGGCTCAGATCGTCGGCATCATCGCCGGCGGCCAGGGCGTTGCCTGGTTCTACATCCGTGGTATTCTGGCTGTCCTGCTGGTCATCCTTGCAATCGACCTCGTTGTCGAGGGCGGCAAGGCGATCGCGTCTAACAGCAAGAAGGCTGAGCAGGCCTAATCGCCGCACAGCGTAAAATGTAACCCCTGTGTGGGCGCTCTGCTTCGACAGAGCGCCCTTTTTGCGCTTTCCGGGGCAGGTTTCAGCGGGCACGCTTCATTTTCAGTTGCAAACGGCGGGGAAACATGGCATACTGTAGGCAGTATTCACACGGGAGGTGCAGCCATGAAACGCAGCGAGCAACGCGAACAGAACATCCAGCGGGTCATTTGTGTGGCGCAGTCGCTGTTCATTGCCGACGGCATCGCCGCGACGCCCATCAGCCGCATCGCCGAGGCCGCCGGCCTGACACCGACGTCGCTGTATCGCTATTTCCGCAACAAGGACGCGCTTGTCTTTGCTGCGTGGCGCGATGCATTGGCGACGTTTTTCTCGGATTTCATGGCGCAGTATACCCGCGAGGCCGCGTCCTGCAAGAACGGGTATGAAAAGTTCGTCGTCTGCATGCATATCTATTTTCGCACTTATGACCGCCGGCCGGAGTGGTATGACTACACGCGTGAGATGTTCTCCGCCTACTCGGAGAAGGGGACGGGCAACGACGTCAACAATGTCTTCTGGAAGTATTACGACCGCGAGATCCCCGTCCCGGCGCTCAAGGCGCTGCGCGAGGGCGTGGCCGACGGATCGATCCGGCCGGACGTGAACATCTATGCCGTGTACCAGTGCCTGCTCAACGCATATACCGGCACGACGATCTATGAGAACCTGTCCTTCGGCGTCTCTCCGGTCGCGGTCGTGCAATTCACCGGCGAGCTGCTCGTCAACTACATCAAAAATGAGCCGAGCACACCCGCGTTGTGTAACAAAACTGAAAAAACGCAAGATGTGTAACAAAAGATACAGAGTGGGCGCGCCGGTTTGATAAGATAATATCATCTGGTTTTCTTTTTTTTACACAGATGTGTTAGTGACAGTAACACATGGACAAATACCGCGGAGGTGAGTAGTACGGAGAAGAATAGAACCAAGCGTTCCTACGATTTCACGCCGTGTCTGCCGTTTTGGGATGCGCTCACAAGCTCCCAGCAGCAGATGCTGCGCCTGAACACCATCGTCCGCTCATACCGCGCGGGGGACAATGTGGTGTTTTCCATGCCGGAGCGAAACGGACTTTTCCTCGTGCTCTCCGGCGGACTGCGTGTGTTTATCGCGACGGATACCGGCCGCGAGATCACACTGCTGTCGGTCGTCAGCGGCGGCTGCTGCGTGCTCAACACGCTCGACAGCGCTGAGCCGGGCGACACAATGCCCATCCTGCAGGCGAGCAGTGATGCCGTGTTTGCCTATATCAACATCGTTGCGCTGCGTCCGCTTTGTGCCGAGGCCCCGGTCGTGGAGCAGTTTCTGCGCAGCACTGCGGCGCGCAATGTACAGAAGGTGCTCAATAACATTGAGTATTATTTCTTCCACCCGCTGCGCAGCTGCATCGCGCGCGTCGTGCTTGAAAAAGCCGATGCACACCCCGAGGACGGCTTCGCGCGCATCACGCACGAGGAGATCTCGCACCACCTCGGCACGACCAGAGAAGTCATCAGCAGAGAGCTTGAGGGCATGCGCCAGATGGGGCTGCTGCAGACCGGCCGCGGGAAGATCTACGTGCTCGACCGCTCCGCACTCGAGAGTATGGCCAATTTATAGGCAGTTTTTTCTCCGATTTCATAGATAGCAAGGCTGCTTGGAAGCATGATTTCGCTTCCGAGCAGCCTCTTTTTTGTGCTAAACGACACATTCGAATCGGACATGCGGCGAAAAACGGTCAAAATACACAATGAAAAGTCGTCAAACTTGTGACATTCAACAAAACCGCACGGTCATGTTTAATTACGGCCATTTGTGTAACAAATGGTGCAGTAAAGACGGCAAAATGCGCTATATTGATAATTGTCAAACGAAAGCTTCTTTTTTTTCGAAGCAAGTGTTAGTGACAGTAACAGAAGAAACCGTGCAGACGGACTGCACAAAAAATACGGAAAACACATCATGAATGGGAGGTACACAGAATGTATTACAGCAGCGGTAACTATGAGGCGTTTGCAACGCCGAAAAAACCCGAAGGCATCGAGAATAAGTCGGCTTATGTCGTCGGCACCGGTCTGGCCGGTCTGGCAGCGGCCTGCTTTTTGATCCGCGATGCGCAGATGCCCGGTGAGCACATCACGCTCTTTGAGCACCTGCCCGTAGCCGGCGGCTCCTGCGACGGCATCTACGATGCGACCAAGGGCTTCATCATGCGCGGCGGCCGTGAGATGGATAACCACTTCGAGTGCATGTGGGATCTGTTCAAGTCCATCCCGTCGATCGTGAACCCGGGCGAGACGATCTTCTCCGAGTACTACTACCTCAACAAGGAAGACCCGAACTTCTCCCTGTGCCGCGTCACCGAGAAACAGGGCCAGGACGCCCACACCGACCGCAAGTACGGCCTGACGCCGGGCGCCGCCACGCAGCTGCTCAAGCTGTTCATGGCGACCAACAAGTCCCTCGAGGACAAGAAGATCGATGACGTGTTCGACGATGAGTTCTACGCCACGAACTTCTGGACCTACTGGCAGACCATGTTCGCGTTCGAGAAGTGGCACAGCGCCCTTGAGATGAAGCTCTACCTGCAGCGCTACATCCACCACATCGACGGTCTGCCCGACCTGAGCGCGCTGCGCTTCACCCGCTACAACCAGTATGAGTCGATGATCCTCCCGATGTGCAAGTACATCACCGACCACGGCGGAAAGGTGCTCTTCGACACCACGGTCACGAACATCGTCTGCGACTGCACCGAGGACAAGAAGGTCGCCAAGAAGATCGAGTACACGCAGGGCGGCGTGGAGAAGGTCATCGAGCTGACCGAGAACGATCTCGTCATCTGCACCAACGGCTGCCAGGGCGACGCGTCCGCTTACGGCGACAACACCCACGCGCCGGTCGTGAAGGTCAAGAACGGCGAAGGCCCGTCCGTCGAGATGTGGAAGAAGCTCGCCGCGCAGGATCCGGCGTTCGGCCATCCCGAGAAGTTCTTCAAGGACATCAAGGAGACCAGCTGGGAGTCCTGGACGGTCGACACGGCCAACAAGCAGATCCTCGATGCGATCCAGAAGATCTGCAAGCGCGACCCGCTCTCCGGCAAGGTCGTCACCGGCGGCATCGTCACCTGCCGCGACTCGAGCTGGCTCATCAGCTGGACCATCAACCGTCAGGGTCAGTTCCAGGAGCAGCCGAAGGATCACTGCCTGATCTGGGTCTACGGCCTCAACTGCTGGGACGACAAGGGCGACTTCATCAAGAAGAACATGTGCGACTGCACCGGCATCGAGCTGGCAGCAGAGTGGCTGTACCACATCGGCATCCCCGAGGATCAGATCATGGATCTGGCCACGAACGAATGCAACACCACGCCGTGCATGATGCCTTACGTCACCACGTTCTTTGAGCCCAGAGCCGAAGGCGACCGCCCGAAGGTCGTGCCCGACGGTTCGGTCAACCTCGCGTTCGTCGGCCAGTTCGCCGATACCCCGCGCGACACCGTGTTCACCACCGAGTACTCCATCCGCACCGCGATGGAAGCGGTCTATACGCTCTGCAACGTCGACCGCGGCGTGCCCGAGGTCTGGGGCAGCGTGTATGATATCCGCGACCTGCTCTACGCCACCAGCAAGCTGCTCGACGGCAAGAAGCCGCTGGAGTTCCTGCTCCCGTCGGTGCTGCCGCTGCTCGACCTCGTCAAGGAGCCGCTGGTCAACAACGTCGTGGTGGATCTGCTCAAGAAGTATAACATCGTCTGACGTACCACCCGTTAGATGTCGCATCCCCCTTTGCCCCGGCAGCCTCGGCTGCCGGGGCATCTTGCGTAGCAGGTGTGCGGCTGCAGTGTGCCGCGGCTGAGCAGCGGGGGAGCTCGAGGGGGCAAGACCCGCCTCGAATGAGATCACACGAAAGCTCGATTGATCGGGCTTTCCCCGGCAGCGAAAGCTGCCGGGGCATCTTGCGCAGTGGGGTGTGTGGCTGCAGTGTGCCGCAGCAGGTCGGCAGGGGAACGCGAAAAGCAAAGACGCCGCAGCTGCGGCGTCTTTGCTTCTGGATTCCGATGCTATTGCGTTACGACGGGGAAGGAGATGCACACTGCAAAGCCTGCGCCCCAGTCGGACGCGGCGCTGAGCATGAGCCCAAGCTCCTTTGCGATCTCGCGTGCGAGGTAGAGGCCCATGCCGGTGGCCTTGCTCTTTTCGTGACCGGAGTCACCGGTGAAGCCCTTTTCAAATACATACGGCAGGTCGCATGCGCGCACGCCCGGCCCGTTGTCACGGACGGTGAGGACGGTCTCGGCCGCGCTGCACGTGAGCGAAAACGTGAGTACCGGCGCATCGCTTGTGTATTTCACGCTGTTGCTCACGAGCTGTCCGAGCAGGAAGCACAGCCCGCGCCGGTCGGAAAACACTGCCTCGTCCGCAAGCCGGAGCTCGACCCGGAAGTGTTTTTCCTCCAGCAGCGGGCGGTAATCGTCGAGCACCTCGTCGATGCAGCTGCGCAGTGTCAGGCGCTCGAACCGATAGTCGCGCCGCGCGCCGCGCAGACGTGCGTAGTAGAGCATCTGGTCGATGAACGCCTGCATCCGGTTGCGCACGTAGTCGAGCTTGAAGCCGACGGCCTCCGGCAGCGTGTCGCGCCGGTTGTCGAGCACGAGCGTCAGCAGTGCCAGCGGCGTTTTCACCTCGTGCGCCCAGAGCTCCACGTAGTTTTCGTAGTCGTCCATCTGTGCCTGTAATTGCGCGATGGTCTGCTGCTGCGCGCGCAGCGTCTCGCCGAGCAGGTGAACGCTTTGCGATTCGGCGGGGGCGAGCAGGCGGCACAGTGCCTGTTCGTGTGCCGCGTCCGGTGTGGCCAGAAAGGCCGTGAAGGCTTGCTCCCGCCGTTTTGCCCGCGCGCAGAGCACGGCGCACACGCAGGCGAACAGAAACACCGTCGCCAGCACGATCACGCCGGCGGTGGCGGCAAAGGCCCTTGCGTCCGCTAGCCACAGCAGCAGCGCCGCGAGCGCGTCCACGCCCAGCAGCAGCCCCAGCCACGGCAGGTACTGCCGCAGGTAGCTTCCGTTATGCTTCATGCGCCACCTCCAGCCGGTAGCCGACGCCGCGCACGGACACGAGTTGCTGGCGCATGCCGAGGGACGCCATCGTCTTTTTCAGCCGCGTGAGGTTGACCTGCAGCGCGTTTTCGTCGATGAACTCCGTCGTGCCCCAGAGCGCGCGGCTCAGGTCGTCCTTTGTGACGGTCTGCCCACCGTGCGTCAGCAGCGCTTCAAGCAGCTTGCCCTGATTCGGCGGCAGGACGACGGACCGGTTGTGGATGAAGAGCGTGTAGGTCTGCCGGTCGAGCAGGAAATCTGCCCCCTCGAGCAGGTTCGGCCGCCCCTCGTAGCGCTTGAGGACGTTTCCGATGCGCGCCAGCAGCCGCTCTCTGCGGTAGGGTTTGGTGAGGTATTCGTCCGCCCCGAGCTCGAGCGCGTGCACCTCGTCGCGCAGCTGATCGCGCGATGTCAGCACAAGCACCGGCAGGGCGCTGCGCCGCTTGATGTCGCGGCAGATCTGAAATCCGCTCACCTCCGGCAGATTCAGGTCCAGCAGCACCAGATCGGGGGCGAGCGCGAGCAGCTGCCCGGTCACGTCGGAAAAGTCCGTGATCTCCGTGACGGCGTAGTCTGCGCGGCGCAGCATATCCGCAAGTTCCTCGCGCATGAGCGCCTCATCTTCCACGACGGCGATGTGCTTCATCGCGCCGCCCCCTTTCTGCGTTATTCTTCGCGTTCCGGCGCCATCAGGGTCAGCAGGTATTTGCTGCTGGAGCGCTTGACGGCTGCCATGTAGATCCATTCTACCACACACAGCAGCAAAATCATAGCTCCGGCGGCGATCATCATTTCCGTCATGCCGCTCTGTGCGCTGGCAGAGAGGATGCCGGAAAAGAGCGCGCGCACGCCAAACGCGCTGCTGACCGCCGCCACGCCGACCGGAAGCCCGAAGTACCAGTTGATCTGTGCCTTTGCTGCGCGGCAGAGCGTGTCGTGCTCTGCGCCGAGGCGCACGAGCGTCCGGTAGCGGCGCGCGGCCTTCTGCTGGCCCATGAGAAACTGCACGCCGATGATGGTGTTGGCCACGACGAGGAAGATGATCGCCAGATAAATGGTCAGGTAGCTTGCCGCGACGATGTAAAACAGCTCCCGGCCGAGGTTCTGCAGATAACTTTCGTATTTCAGGCCGAGTGGGTCGAGCAGCGCGTTCATGTCCGCGATGGCGTTCATGAGGCTCTTGCCCTCCGTCATGGACGGGGCGAGCACGCCGTCGAGGTAGACGTCATAGTCGCCCTGCGTGTAGTGTTCAAACACCGCATCCGGCACGATGAGCGCGAACAACATCGTGATCGACCGGTCGGTGACGACGCTCACCGACTGCACCTGCCCCACGAGCGTGAACGGTGCACCGTCGATCGTGATGGCCGAGTCCTCTGCGATCAGGCGGTTGATCAGCGCCGTGCGGCTGGCCAGGGAGACCTCACTGTCGCAGTAGACGGCGGCCTCATCGTCCGCAAGCGTCAGCTCCGGCAGACCGGCCGCGGCCAGCAGACGGTTGTAGCCGCTGAGCGCGATGAGGTGCGGGTAGCCCACGGCCTCCAGCATGTATTGCAGCTGCTGCCGCTCGTCGGAGACGGGCATGGCATCGATGGTGCGCTGCAAGGCGGGGAATTTCACGGTGTTCTGGTAGTCCGTGCTCGTGCGCACGCGGCCGATGCGCATCTCGAAGAGGTCGGAAAAAGCGCTGTCGAGCCCGTGCGCCGTCAGCGTTTCGCGCACGGTGTCGGCGCTTTTGCTGTCGGTGGGGAACGTGTAGTCGAGCGTGTGCGTCTCGGCGCGGGATGAGCGCGCGGTCGCAACGCCCGCGCCGAAGCAGCACAGCGCAGCCAAAATCAGCAGCGAACAGATTGCCAGCGCGCCGGAGCGGTGGATGACCGTCTCCTCGACCTGCCGGAAGTTAAACACCCGCAGCCGGCCTGCGCCACCGCGCCGGGCGAGCCGGTCGATGATGACGCGCAGCCCGTAAAACAGCAGCAGCGTGCCCGCCACGCCGAGCGCGAGCGTGCCCGCCATGTAGCGCAGGCCGCTCCACGCATACCCGCGGATGGCAGACGTATATGCACCGGCGAGCAGTGCGATGCCCAGCACGAGCGCCGCAGCGTAGACGGCGGCGGGGCGCTGCTTTTTCGTGCCCTCGGGCGTCTCCGTGAGCAGCGCGCCGATCTCTTCGCGCACGATCTTCCCGCTGAGGATGAGTGAGGCCAGCAGCTTGATCGCAAGAAAGCCCACGGCCGTCCACCCGACGGCGGACAGGGACAGCGTGAACCGGTGCCCCACGATGCCGAGCCCGACGAGCCGTGCCGTGACGAGGCTGATGACCTCCGAAATGAGCAGCGCTGCCGGCAGGCCGATGGCCAGCGCGATGAGACTCGAGCGCAGATCCTCCGCCAGCAGCATGCCGAAGAGCTTGCGCCGCTGCATGCCCAGCATGAGGTATACGCCGAATTCGTGCCGCCGCCGCGCGAGCTGAAAGCGGTTGGCGTAGTATACGAGAAAGAACAAAATGAACAGCGTCAGCCCGTACAGCACCGGGACGAGCGTCAGTAGCCGGTTCACGGCGTTGCTCTCCATGCGCTGCAGGAACACCATCACGTCCTGATGCGACAGGGAGAGAATGATGTAAAACGCGATGATCGCAATGAGCAGGGACGTGAAAAACAGCCCGTTTTCCCGGCGGCTGCGGCGGCTGTTGCGTTTGACGAGTTCAGAGAACATTGGCACTGCCTCCTCCGAGCTGCGCCATCACGGACAGGATGCGCCCGTAGAATGCCTGCTGCGTCTCGTCCGGTACATCGCGCCGCAGCTCGTGAAAGAGCACACCGTCCTGAATGAAGAGGATGCGCTTGCAGTAGCTCGCGGCGTTGCAGTCGTGCGTGACCATGAGGATGGTCGTGCCGGCGTCCGTGTTCAGACCGGAGAGCTTTTCCATGAGCGCGCGGGCATTTTTCGAGTCGAGCGCGCCGGTCGGCTCGTCGGCCAGCACGATCTCGGGGTCGAGGATGAGCGCACGAGCCGCCGCGATGCGCTGCTTTTGCCCTCCGGACATCTGCGCCGGAAACTTGTCGAGCACGTCCGTCACCTCAAGGTAATCGGCGAGCTTTTGCAGCCGGGCACAGCTCTCAGCCTCAGACGCGCCGTGCAGCGACAGCGGCAGGAGGATATTCTCGCGGCCGGTGAGGTTATCGATGAGCTCAAAGTTCTGAAACAGGTAGCCGATCTCCTTGCCGCGGTAGTCGGCCAGCGCTTTTCCGTGCAGCGTCGTGACGCACTTGCCGTGCAGGGCGACGGCGCCGGCGGTCGGCGCGATGACGGTCGCGATGCAGTTGAGCAGCGTCGATTTGCCCGAGCCGCTGCTGCCCATGATGCCAAGAAACTCGCCCGGCATGACCTGAAACGAGATGCCGTCGAGCGCGCGTGTCAGATTCGGCTCCTTGCCATAATATTTCTTCAGGGCTGCAATTTCGAGAATTGGGTCCATTGCACATACCTCCTTTGGATTCTGCTGCCATGGTACAACACCCGGCGCGCAAAATCCACTTACAGTGCCTGAAAGGTTTTCGCCGTTCGGCTTGACAGCTGCGCGGCGGCACGATATGCTGAAATTGCTGAAATCATACCCCTGCAACCGCCGGTTGACACATTTGACAGTCGCCTTGGTGGTGCGCAACCGGCCGATCTGGTATCCTGTCCTCAGCCGGAAACGGAAAAACAATACGGGAGGAAGCCGCTTATGCTATTGGCAGAGAAGATCATGACCTTGCGCAAGCGCGCCGGCTGGTCGCAGGAGGAGCAGGCGGCGGACTATCTGGCGCTGCGGCAGGCGGCCGCGCCGAAGCTCGCGCTGGCGACGCTGCTGTGCGTGCTCTCGCCGGTGGCACTTCTTTTGCTTGCTGCGCTCAGTGACCGGCCGGGTGCTGCCCTCTCGGAAAATGCGGCGGCGGGCATCGGTCTGTGCGTGCTGCTGGTGCTTGTGGCGGTCGCGGTGGCGGTGTTCATCACGTGCGCCGCGCAGGTGAAAGCGTATGCTTTTCTGGAGACCGAGCCGTTTGAGACGGCCTGCGGTGTGACCGGCATGGTGCGTGAGCGCCGGGCGGCGGCTGCACCGGAGCACACGCGTGGAAAGGTCGCGGGCACGGTGCTGTGCATCCTGTCAGCGGTGCCGCTGTTTATCGCCGTCTGTCTGAACGGGCCGGATCTGCTGTATGTTGCGGCGGTCTGTCTGCTGCTCGTACTGGCGGGTGTTGGCAGTGCGTTGTTTGTCTATGGCGGCGTGTATCAGGCGGCGATGGACCGGCTGCTCGAAGAGGGCGACTATGTCCGGCCGCGCAAGCGGCAAAACGGTGTTGTTGGCGCAATCAGCAGCATCTACTGGCTCACGGTTACGGCGGCGTATCTGCTCTGGACGTTCGGACCGTGGTGGGACGCGCAGCCGCAGGACACATGGATCCTCTGGGCGGTCGCGGGGGTGCTCTACGGCGCGGTCATGGCGCTCGTGCGCGGGATTCGAAAATGAAGTGCTTGCTGGGAATAGAAAAAGAAAAGAGCCGCAGGCGGCCGCCTGCGGCATTTGCGATTCTTATTCAGGAATGTTACAGCGTGTTCTCGCCGGTCTCGAGACCGATGACCTCGTCCACCGGCAGCGAGAGGATGATGCCGTGTGCGTCCGTGCGCAGGCCGCAGGCGTCGCTGATGGCGTTCATGACGGCGGCCTTTTTCTCGCGCGGCGTGACGATGACGACAAACTCCTCTTCCTCCTGCATGGAGATGCCGAGCTTGCGGCTGATGCGCTCGGAATTCTGGCGGCGTCCCTTGAGGATCGTGCCGCCCATGGCGCCTGCGCTTCTGGCGGCGTCGATGGCGTCGCTGCTGTAGCCGTTGCTGAGCGCGACCCAGATGGCGGCGTAACCCGCGCCGGTTTGCGTATCGGACATTTCGTTACACACCCTTTCTTCGATCTTCTGTTCAATGGTCTCGCGCAGCTGGTCGTTCATGAGCTGGAACAGCGGCCGCTGCAGTCCCGTGATCGGGATCGTCAGCACGATGCCGCCGCCGCGCTTATGCAGCGGGATGCGCTGCTGCAGCGCGTCAAGCAGGTCGCGCACGAGAAACTTCGGCAGCAGCCCGATCGTGAGCAGGCGGCTGCTGCCGCTCAGCCCGAAGATGTCGAGCATTTCCGACGGCGCCGTGCCGTGTCCCTGACACTGGTAGTAGATCGGGATGCGGAAGTTCTGAAACGTCTGCTCGAGCTTGCGGCGGTATTCATGGTTCGTGATGATGAGCACCATGCGCGGTGCGAGTCGGTTTTCGGAATGTATCATATCTCTTCGTCCTCCAGGTCGATGACACCGTCATCGGGCAGCAGGTCAGCTTTGTTCTCCGCCACGGCTTTGGCTTTGTGTACGTAAATGACGCCCATGATCTGAATGGCGACCGGCGGCGCGAGCGCGACGAGCGCCACCACGCCGAAGGCGTCCGTGACGACGTTGCCGCCGAGCGCGGTGCACGCGCCCATGGCCAGCGGCAGCAGGAAGGTGGAGGTCATGGGTCCGCTCGCCACGCCGCCGGAGTCGAAGGCGATGCCCACGAACACGGACGGGACATAGCGCGCGAGGATGAGCGCGAGCGCGTAGCCCGGCACAAGGATCCAGTAGATGCTGATGCCGGTCAGCACGCGCACCATCGACAGCATCACCGCGCAGGCCACGCCGATGGACAGCGCCGTGTTCATCATGCTCTGCGACACCGTGCCGCCGGTGACATCCTCGACCTGCTTGTTGAGCACCTGCACGGCGGGCTCCGCCTTGACGATGTAGTAGCCGATGAGCGCGCCGATCGGGATGAGCACCCAGCGGTACGTGTTGTCCGCCAGGCCTGAGCCGAGCAGGTTGCCCACGGGTGTAAAGCCGATGTTCACGCCGGTCAGAAACAGGATCAGACCGATGACGGTGTACAGAAAGCCGACGCCGGTGCGCAGCAGCTGCCGCCGGCGGTAGTGGTGCGTCAGCAGCTGGAACAGCACGCACACCGCTACGATCGGCAGGATGCTCAGCAGCACTTCCTTCGCGTAGTCCGGCAGGCCGATGGCGAACTGCTGCGCCACGTCGCGCGTTGTGACGACCGGCGCGATCTCCACGGCGGAATAGATCGCATCGCTCGGGTGGTAGAAGATGCCGAGCAGCAGCACCATCAGGATCGGTCCGACGCTGCACAGCGCGACCAGACCGAAGCTGTCGTCATCGTGCCCCTGCGCGGCGCGCAGCGCCGACACGCCGACGCCCAGCGCCATGATAAACGGCACGGTGATCGGCCCCGTCGTGACGCCGCCGGCGTCAAACGCGACGGCGAGAAAATCCTTCGGGGAAAACAGCGTCAGCGCAAACAGCAGCGCGTACGCGATCAGCAGACACTTTGCCAGTGACGCGCGATAGAAGATGCGCAGCACGGCCAGCGCCAGAAAGACGCCTACGCCGACGGCGACTGTCCAGATCAGGACGTTGTTGGGGATGGACGCGACCTGATTTGCCAGCACCTGCAGATCCGGTTCTGCGATGGTAATGATCGTACCGAGCGCAAACGACACGAGCACGACCAGAATGACCTTTTCACGTTTTGCCAGCGTCTTGCCGACACCTTCGCCGAGCGGGGTCATGGACATTTCGGCGCCGAGCTGGAAAAAGCCCATGCCGAAGATCAGCAGCACGGCGCCGGTCAGGAACAGTGCCAGCGTGCCGATCTCCATCGGGACGAGCGTGATGCTCAGCACCAGCACGATCAGCGTGATCGGCAGGACGCTGGAGAGAGATTCCTTTACTTTTTCTTTCAGCTTTTCATTCATACGGTTGCGGTGGTCCTCCTTTCGCGGGGGTCAGGATCGCTGCACGACCGCATTGCAGTCCGTCAGGTGCGGTTGAGAATGGCCATGAACTCCTCGCCGGTAATGGTCTCCTTCTCGTAGAGATACTTGGCCAGCTCGTCGAGCTTGGCGCGGTTTTCGGTGAGGATGCCGACGGCCTTGGCATGCTCTTTTTTCACGAGCGCGACGACCTGATGGTCGATCCGCGTCTGTGTCTCAGCAGAGCAGGCGAGGGAGGCATCGCCGCCGAGGTACTGGTTTGTGACCGTCTCGAGCGCGACCATGTCAAACTCCTCGCTCATGCCGTAGCGTGTGATCATGCCGCGCGCGAGCTTCGTCGCCTGCTCGATGTCGTTGGACGCGCCGGTGGAGACGATGCCGAAGCGCACCTCCTCGGCGGCGCGGCCGCCGGTGAGCGTGGCGATCTTGTTTTCCAGCTCCTCTTTTGTCATGAGGTAGTGGTTGCCCTCCTCGACCTGCATCGTGTAGCCGAGCGCGCCGGACGTGCGCGGGATGATGGTGATCTTCTGCACGGGGGCGGAGTGCGTCTGCAATGCGGCGACGAGCGCGTGGCCGATCTCGTGGTAGGCGACCGTCCACTTTTCCTTGTCGGTGAGGATGGCGTTTTTCTTCTGATAGCCCGCGATGACGACCTCAATGCTCTCCTCAAGGTCGGACTGCGTGGCAAAGCGCCGGCCGTCGCGCACGGCGCGCAGCGCGGCCTCGTTGACGATGTTTGCAAGCTCTGCGCCGGATGCGCCGGAGGCCATGCGCGCGATCTTATTGTAGTCCACGTCCTCGGCGACCTTGATCTTGCGGGCGTGCACCTTGAGGATCTCCTCGCGGCCCTTGAGGTCGGGCAGCTCCACGGGCACGCGCCGGTCAAAGCGGCCGGGCCGCGTGAGCGCGGGGTCGAGCGATTCGGGGCGGTTCGTGGCGGCGAGGATGATGACGCCGTTGTTGCCCTCGAAGCCGTCCATCTCGGTCAGCAGCTGGTTGAGCGTCTGCTCGCGCTCGTCATTGCCGCCGACCTGCCCGTCGCGCTTTTTGCCGATGGCGTCGATCTCGTCGATGAACACGATGCAGGGGGCTTTCTCCTTGGCCTGCCGGAACAGGTCGCGCACCTTGCTCGCGCCCATGCCGACGAACATCTCCACAAATTCCGAGCCGGAGATGGAGAAAAACGGCACGTTTGCCTCGCCGGCAACGGCCTTGGCCAGCATCGTCTTGCCGGTTCCCGGAGGGCCGACGAGCAGGATGCCCTTGGGCATGGACGCGCCGATCTCCTGATACTTCGACGGGTCGTGCAGATAGTCGACGATCTCGGTCAGGTTCTCCTTGGCCTCGTCTTCACCGGCGACGTCGGAAAACTTGATGCCCTCGGCGGACTTGACATAGACCTTTGCGTTCGAGCCGCCGAGCCCGAACATCATGGAGTTCGGCCCGCCGGCCTTGTTCGTCATGCGCTTGAGCATGAACTGGCCGAGGGCGACAAAAAACACGATCGGCAGCAGCCACGTCAGCAGAAACGACAGAAACGGCGACATCTCCTCGACGATCTCGCTCGAGAACTCCGCGCCGGAGTCCTTCAGGCGGTAGATCAGGTCGGGATCGTCCATCGGGCCGGTTTTGTAGATCTGGGTGTCGTCTTTGTTTGTGAAGATGATCTGGTTGTCCTGCACCTCCACGCGGCCGATCTCTTTGTTCTCCGTCATGGTCATGAACGTGCCGTAGTCGACCTCCTTGACCTGCCGCTGGCTCAGCCACGGCACGGCGAGGAAGTTGATGAGCAGCAGCACGAGCAGCGCCATGGTGTAGTAATACAGCATCGGCTTTTTCGGGCTTTTTACTTCATTCATGCGTATGCTTCCTTTATTCAAATTATATGTGTACTGGTGTGCGTTTTCCGGACTCGTGTAACGTAACTTTAGTTTACCACAACAGGAAACGTCTGTCCAGTGAATAAACTGTGTACAGCGTGTACAAAAAATACCCGATCCGCCGGTAAAGAGACAAGGAAACCGGAATCTGTGCAGCAAATGTTACGGAAGAATACACCTTGCACCTGTATGATAGTTTTGTAACAAAAAGCGTTCCGAACCGACGGGAGGGATCACGCGATGGAGATGCTTCTTTACCAGAGCACGCAGTTTCGCGACGTAAAAAAGATCTTGGACCGCGCGCACGGCTTCGCGGGCCTTTTGACGGCCGGCGGCATCGAGGCGTCGCGGCTGGATGTGCCCTTCGTCTGCGATCAGAAGGTGCTCTCGCGCTATGACGATGCGTGCGGCGATGTCCGCCGGATCCTTGCCATGCAGCTCGGGCTCGAGCTGCCGAAGGGCTTTTCCATCCCGTTGGAGGCCGAGGATCTGGCGGTCTTTTTCTCGCAGCAGTGCTCGCTGCGGCAGATGCAGGACTACCTCGCGCAAAAGCGCCGGCAAACGCAGGCGGATATTGCCGTCTGGCTGCGCGAGCGCCCGTGGGACACGCATCCGGTCACGGCGGCACAGGCTGCGGCGCAGAATTTTGTCTTTGATGCTGCGACCGGCCGCATCAGTACGGACGGCTGCTTCAACGCCGGCACAGTGCTCGAGCTGCCCTCGTCGGTCGACGGGGTGCGCGTGCGCACGCTCGCTGCCTACGCCATGGTGTCGTACACATATTTAAATACGCTCGTCCTTCCGGACAGTGTCGAGACAATCGAGCCATATGCGTTTTATGATAAGGTGCACCTGCGCCGGGTCAATCTTCCGCAGGGGCTCACCGTCATCCCGGAGGGCGTGTTCTCGCGCTGCATCGGTCTGACGGGCATCGTCATCCCGGACAGCGTCCGCGAGATCCACGACGAGGCGTTTTACCAGTGCAGCAATCTGGACACGGTCGTCATCCCCGACGGCGTGGAGCGCATCGGCCGCTGCGCGTTTTTGAATGTTCGGCGCGTCATTTACCACGGCGGCGCCAAGGGCTTTCCGTGGGGCGCCGTGCGCGGCAACTGAGAAAGGCGGAATGAGATATGCATACGCTGCAATATGAGACCGCCGTCTGCGGCGGCAGCAATCTGAAAGCACCGATGAAGCTCGACTTCCTGCGCTCGCTCTGCGCGCAGGAGCGCCATGCGTGGCCGGAGGTTGTGCTCTGCCGGGTCGAGGGCGAGCCGCTGCCCGTGTGCTGTCTGAGCGAGGCGGCGGCGGGGGACCTGTTCTCGCGTGTGGGCATCGTGTCCGCGCCGTCTGAGGCGCTCACGGCGCTGCTGCGCACCGCGCCCGTGCGGGCGCGGATCACGGCACTGTGCGATTCTGCGGGCGAGCCGTGCGACAGCGATGCGCCGGAGGCGTGGGGCTTTCTCGCCGAATATCGCTGCGGCGATGCGCTCAGTGCGGCGGTGCGCGCGGCGATCGACGGTGCGGCGGCGCGCGGCTGTGCGAGCGCGGAGGCGCTGACTGCGCGCGCCGAGTACCTGCTCGAGCAGGCTGTGCCGGAGGCGATCATCCTGCGCGTGTTCGCCGAGATGTTCTCTCTGCCGGAGTACCCCGAGATGGTGCCCGATCCGCCGGTGCGCTATGTGCAGGCCGACAGCTTCGGGGCACTCACGCGCGCGCTGGCCTACCGCCTGTCGGGGCTGCATCTGCGGCTGGTCGGCAGCAAGGGCTGCGGCAAAAACACGCTCATCCAGACGGTGGACTGGCTGCTCAATGTGCCGCAGTACCGCATGCAGGGCAATGCCGAGCTCGACAAGCTCGACCTGCTCGGCGGACCGACGATCGAAAACGGCACCATGCGCTATCGCCTGAGCGATATGCTGCGCTATCTGGCCGCGGGCGCGGATGTCGTGCTCGACGAGGGCAACACCATCAAGCCCGAATGTGCCGACGTGCTCCACTCGCTGACCGACGCCGCGCGCCAGATCCAGGTGCCCGGCTACGGTCTCGTGCAGATGCACCCGCATTCGGCGTTCACGATCACGATGAACGAGGACTACGCCGGTACGAACTTTATGAACGAGGCGACGATCGATCGCTTCACGCCCATCCATATCGCAGAGCCGGAGACCATTGTGGACGTGCTGCGCCGCGTCGTGCCCGAGGCGAGCGGCGCGAGCCTGAACATCTGCGACTATGTCTACTGTGCCATCCGCGACCGCATCCGCAGCGCCGGCGGCCTTGAGCCGGACGCGATGACGATCCGCGGCTTTATCGATGCCCTGCGCGCAGAGCCGCTGCTCGGCCTGCGCTGGGGCTTGCTGGACAACGTGGCCTCCAAGCCGCAGGACGCCTATACCCGCTTGCAGCTGACGGAGCTCATCGAGAGCATGGTGCCGCAGGATGGACGGGTTTGACGCTGCGCTGGCGCGCTACCGGGCGTTTCTGGCGAGTGAACCCATCGCGCCGCTGCTCCGGCGCAGCCTCGCGCTGCTTGTGCCGGACAACATCCGCATCGACACGGTCACGCCGGACGACAGCCTGCACTGCACGACGGACGGAACGTCCGTCACCGTCGGCGGGGCTGCATATCTGCTGCGCGCGGATTTTGACGCCCGCCACTGGACGGCTGCGCTGCGCGTACTGCTCGCGCGCGAGCTTCAGCACGACGGCAGCTCCGACCGCGACGTGTGCGCGGCGGTGCGTGCATTTTCCGGTGCGTATTTTCACGAGCACTATGCCCTCGCGCCGGAACTCGGTGCGCTGCTCGGTCAGCGTCTTCTGAACATCCTGGAGCAGGCGCGCACGGATAACATCCTCTGCCGCCGCTTTCCCGGCTATCTGCCGCTGCTGCGCTTCGTGTGCTATGCGCAGCTGGACGCCGCCGCGCCCGGCAGCGCGCTCGAGGCACTGCTTGACGAGCTGGAGGCGTTTGCGCTCACGGGCATCCCGTGCCGGACGCCGGCGCTGCAGTCCGTGTGTGCGCAGGTGGAGGCGGCGGTTCTTGCGCCCTCTGCCGCCGCGTGCGCGCAGCATTGCCGCCAAACGCTCACGACGCTCGCGCCGGAGCTTGCGCGCCTGTGCCGCGCGGCGGACGATGATGCCTGCGCGCGCATCGCATCGCAGTGTGTGGATTACGCCTTCAGTGAGGCCGAGCGCGCGGAAGCCCTCGGCGACGGCTGCGACAGCAGCCTCCGCCTGCGCAGCGAGGCGCAGGACGCGGCGCGCAGCGGCCCATCCGCCGACGGAGAGGACACCGAGCTGGACAAGGGCGACAGCGCGGGCGGCGGCAGCGGGGATAATTCCGAGCGCTATGGCGACATGAGCGGCAGCCTTGCGAGTCAGGAGGTCAAGTCGAGCGGCTCTGCCGGTACGAACGGCAGGGAGGACCGCGGGCGCTCGTCGAGCGTCGGCCGCAGCGGAAACCACGGGCAGAGCGGAGCAAGCGCCACCACGTCGGACGGCGTGTCCGCCGCACAGAAGGCCGCCTCCGGCGGACCGGAGAGCTTGCGCGAGGTGCTTGGCACGGGCTGGAGCGCGCACCGCGGCTTTGCGCTCAGCACGGCTGAGCTGGACGCCATGCTCTCAAACGCCGCGCAGGAGCTCACACGCGAGAGAGAGATCGAGCGGCAGCTGAGCGTTGCCGCGCCGCACGCCGCGCGCCTGGACGCAGGCGAGCGGCAGGAGCTTGCCGCGCGCTACACCGGTCTGACCTTCACCGAGACGTATATCACGCCGTCCGGCGGGCGGCTGCCGCCGGCGTTTTCCGAGCGTGCCAAGGCGCTGCATCACCGGCTCGACAAGCTCCTGCGTCAGCAGCGTGAGCGCAGTGCCGGTCAGCGCACCGGTGCGCTCTCACAGCGCGAGCTGTGGAAGATCCCGCTCGATGCCAAGGACGTGTTTCGCCGCAAAGCGCCGCCGTCGCAGCGCGAGACGGCGTTTTACCTGCTCATCGACCGCAGCGGCAGCATGGGCTCCGGCGTCGGCGGCGGGCAGTCCAAGCTCTTCACGGCGCTGGCAACGGCCGCGATCATGGAGGAGGCGCTCAAGGGCATCGCCTATACGAAGATCGTCGCCTTTGACGGCGGCACGAATGCCGTGCAGCATTGCGTCATCAAGGATTTTGACCAGAAAGAGATCGGCAGCCGCTGCATCGATGCCATGGGGCAGATCGCCGCCGGAAACGGCAATAAGGACGGCTATTCCATCCGCGCCGCCGCGCTCGATCTCGCCAAGCGCACCGAGCGCCGCAAGATCCTCGTGGTGCTCTCCGACGGCCTGCCGTCCGGATATTTCAGCGAGGCGGAGGCGATCGACGACGTGCGCACGGCCGTACAGGCGGCGCGCCGCCGGGGACTGCTTGTGATCCCGATCATCTACACCGCGCGCACGGACGAGAACGTGGACGCCTACCGCCGGATGTATGAAAAGAGCATCCTCTTTGCCGACTCCGTGGGTATGCTCGGCGAGTTTGAGCGCCTGCTCATGAAGCTCGTGCGCTGAACGGTGGACGGCGCGGCACACACAGGAGAAGGAAATACCCCGACGATAGCAGATCGTCGGGGTATTTGGCTGCCTGCGCCACATGAAAACGCAGACCAAACCGGTGAAGGAGTGTGAATGGGGGAAGGGGAATTGTGGATGAAAGGGTGCGTGCAGCGTATATGAAAGGCTCATGTGTGGGCGTGATTGGTTGATGCTCTGAGCGGTATGGGATTTGTCCTCACATGGAAGCGGCATACCTCACGGGATGGTGCTCCACAGGGCGGATGCCCTGTGGAGCGAGTGGGGAGACGGGAAGAAGAAAATGACTTAAATAAGATTCTTTTCCTTCAGGTCTGCGATCTTGGCGTCATCATAGCCGAGCAGCTCCTTGAGGATCGTGTTCGTGTCCTGACCGAGGCTCGGAGCGCCGCGCCAGACCTGGCCCGGGGTGCCGGACATCTTGGGGACGATGCCGAATGCGGTGACTTCCTTGCCGAGCGTCTGATCCTCGTACTTGATGAAGTCGTTGCGCTTCTGATAATGCTCGTTTGCGAGGCAGTCCTTTGCGCCCATGACACGGCTGCACGGGACCTTGAACTGCGCCATTGCGTCCTCGATCTCCTGTGCGGTGCGGGCTGCGCACCATTCGATGGTCTTTGCGTCGAGTTCTCTGCCCTTCTCGGAGGCGACGGCTTCGATTCCGGAGGAGCAATCCTTGTAGTTGAAGTACTCAAGGTCGAGATTCATTGCCTGAATGGCTCTCTTGTAGACGCCGGGGCCGAACGCGCCGAGCGCGACATCGTAGCCGTCCTTGGACTTGAACAGACCGTAGGGCTGGAAGGCTGCGGACTTGTTGCCGGAGCGGGTGTTCTCGCGGCCGGCCATGGTGTAGGAGGTGTACAGGTCGCAGCAGTAGCTCGCCTGAACCTCGAACTGCGCGATGTCAACGATCTGGCCGTCGCCGCCCTTGAGGACGTTAATGTATGCAGCCAGAACCGCAAACACGGCGGCGTATGCGGAGGTGAAGTCATTGAGCCAGGGCTTGCCGACGACGGGCTCGCCGCCCTTTTCGCCGTTGAGGCCCATCCAGCCGGAGAACGCCTGACCGATCATGTCGTAGGATGCGCGGTCGCAGTACTCGGGCAGGCCGCCGAATCTCGGGTTGCCGTAGCCGCTGATGTGGGCGATGATGAGCTTGGGGTTCACCTCGAGCAGTTCCTCGTCGCGGATGCCGAGCTTTTCGAGCCAAACCATGTTCTCCATGAACACGTCGGCTTCCTTGATCAGGCCGAAGAACAGCTCCTTGACCTCGGGATGCTTCAGGTTCAGCTCAAGGGAAAGCGAGAGCTTGTTGCGGCCGTCCTGCGCCCAGGAGGTGCTGACGGTCTTGCCGTCCTCTTTTGCAAAAGGAGCGAGGACACGGAGCGTGTCGCCGACGCCGGGGCGTTCGATGTGGATGACCTCTGCGCCGAAGTCGGCAAGCAGCGTGGCTGCGTAAGGCATTGCGATCAGAGAGCCGGAATCGATCACGCGCATGCCTGCAAAAGGACCGTACTGAGGGATGATCTGTTTACGTTCGCTCATTTGAATAATCTCCTTTTGTAATAATATTTTTTTAACAAAATAGTCTCATGATATGCTGCGGCCGCCGGGGTGTGCGGTGACCGCAGCGTGTGCCTGTTATGCTCTGCGGTTTTTGATCTCTGCGATGACGGCAGGCAGGACGGCCTTGAAGTCGGCCACTGCGCCGTAGTGGGAGATGTCAAAGATCGGAGAGGCTGCGTTGTGGTTGATGCTGACGATGCATTTGGCGTTCTGCATGCCGACCTGATACTGCACGGAGCCGGAGATGGCGACGTTGATGATCATGTTGGGCTTGACGGCGGTGCCGGACTGGCCGATCTGAGCATCGTGCGGCAGAAATCCGTTGTCGACCAGGGGACGGGAGGCGGCAAGCTGACCGCCGAGGAGGTCTGCAAGCTCCTTGAGAAGCGCGAGCTCTGACTCGTCCTTTACGCCTCTGCCGCCGGCAACGAGAACGTCTGCGTGATCGATGGGTACGCCGGTAACGACCTTCGGCTCGACATTCAGCACCTCGTAGCACGCCTCCTTGTCGACCGTGACGTGCTCCGTGATGACCTCGCCCTTGTGGCTCTCGTCCGGCTCCAGGGGCGTGAAGATCTTCGGACGAACGGTCACCATCTGCGGCCGGCACTCGAGGATGACGATGTGCGCAAGGATGCTGCCGCCGTATGCGGGCGTGGTCTGATAAAACACGTCATCTTCATCGTAGCCGAGGTCGATGGCGTCGGCGGTGAGGCCGGTCTTGAGGGAGATCATCATGCGCGGTGCAAAATCGCGGCCGAGGCTGGTCGCCGGATACATGATGATCGAGGGCTTGTACTTCTCCGCAAGCTCGGTGAGCGCCTGCTGATAGGGCCTCGCGCTGTAGGATGCAAGGTTTTCGTGCTCTGCGACGATGACCTGATCGGCACCGCCGGCGATGAGACCGGCTGCCAGATGCGCGACCTTGCTGCCGAGAAGGACGGCAGTGATCGCTTCACCGTTATGCGCCTTGAGCTCCTGCGCCTTTGCGAGCAGCTCGTAGGTCACAGGATTGAGCGTTCCGTTTTGCTGTTCGGCAAATACCCATATGCCTTTGTAATCTTCCTTAGCCATTTGCCAAACCTCCTCAGACCAGATGCTCTGTTTCGAGCATGTCAACGAATTTTGCTGCGATCTCTTCGGCGCTGCCCGTAAAGTAGGTGGTGTCGGTATTGCGCTTGGGCGGCTCGAACACGACCTTGGTAGACGACGGGGAGCCGGGGATGCCGGTCTGCGCCGTGTCTGCGCCGAGATCCTGTGCGTTCCAGACGGCACGGGGCTTTTTGAGCGCTTTCATAATGTTGATCGGCGTGGGATAACGGGGCGTGTTGATCTCCGCTGTTACCGTCACAAGTGCCGGGAGCTTTGCGCGCACCTTCTCGGTGCTGTCCTCGAGCACGCGGTCGCAGTAGACCCAGCCGTCTTTTACATCGATGCTCGATGCAAGGGTAACCTGCGGGATGCCGAGAAAGGCTGCGGTCGCCGGACCTGTCTGAGCGGTGTCACCGTCAACGGCGTGGCGCCCGAACAGCAGCAGGTCGTAGTCACCGATCTTTTCGGCGCCTTTGGCAAGGGTGTAAGCGGTGGCGAGGGTGTCTGCGCCGCCGAAAGCACGGTCGGACAGCAGGTATGCCTCGTCGCAGCCGAGCGCAAGCGCCTTTTTGAGCACGTCCTCTGCCTGAGGAGGCCCCATGCTGATCGCAACGACCGTTGCGCCGTACTTTTCCTTGAGCTGGATGGCGGCCTCGACTGCGTTTGCGTCGAGGGGGTTGATCATGCTGGCAACGCCGTCGCGCTTCAGATTGCCGCGCTCGTCAAGCTTGACATCGTCCGTGTCGGGCACCTGCTTTACGAAGACAAGTATTTTCATCTCTATCTCTCCATTTGCTCTGTGCTGTGTACCGGTCATCCAAGGACGGAGCCGCTGATGACCATGCGCTGGATCTCACTCGTGCCCTCGCCGATCTCGAGCAGCTTCGCGTCGCGGTACAGACGCTCGACATGGAACTCTGCGCTGTAGCCGTTGCCGCCGAGCACCTGAATGCACTCATCGCAGATCTCCTTGCACCATTTGGAGCTCATGAGCTTGAGCATCGCCGCCTCTGCCGAATGACGCTGGCCATTCGCCTTCATTTCGGCAGTATCCCAGACCATCAGATCCATGGCGCGGACCTTTGCTGCCATATCAGCAAATTTGAAGGAAATGCCCTGATATGCCTTGATGGGCTTGCCGAAGGTGGTGCGCTCGTTGGCGTATGCCTTGGCGATCTCCATCGCGTGCTGGGAGAGGCCGGAAGCAATGGAGCCGATGGAGATGCGGGCACCGTCGAGCGCCATCATGGCGACCTTGAAGCCCAGACCCTCTCTGCCGACGCGGTCGCACTCCGGAATGCGGATGTTGTCAAAGCTCAGCTCGCAGGTGGCCGAGCCTCTCATGCCCATTTTGTGCTCGAACTTGCCGATGGTCAGACCTTCTGCATCCTTGGGGACGATGAAAACGGAGATGCCCCTTGCGCCTGCGTCGGGATCGGTCTTCGCCATGATGAGATAGTAGTCGGCAACACCGGAGTTCGTGATCCAGGCCTTGCCGCCGTTGAGGATATACGAGCCGTCGTCCTGCTTTGCGGCGATGGACTTGATGCCCGCTGCATCCGAGCCCGCGGAGGCCTCGGTCAGGCCGAAGGCGAAGACCTTGCCTGCGGCTGCGAGGGGGAGGTACTTCTGCTTCTGCTCGTCACTGCCGTGAACGAGGATCATGTCGGAGGCCAGCCAGTTTGCGTCGAGATAAAGGGCGATGCTCGCGCTGCCCTTTGCAAGCTCGTTGACAACGATCTGAGAGGTGATGGCGTCGCCGCCGCCGCCGCCATACTGCTCGGGGATGTGGATGCCCATCAGACCGGTCTCGACAAGCTTGGAATAGATCTGCTGGTAAATCTCCATGTTGAACGAGAAGGTTTCGTCCATTGCCTTGTCATAGGGGGCGACTTCGTTCTTGGTGAACTCCCGGACCATGTCTCTGATCATGATCTGCTCTTCTGTGAATTTGTACATTGTGCATTCCTCCGTTAAGAAAGTGTTCGTTTCTGCTTACTTCCGAGTGTTGTACAACAGATTGTGACTGTTAACTGCTTTTTACCCAATTCTGTGCTACTACAGGCTCGAACTGCTTTTCAAAGCTTGGCCTTGCTATTGGGTTTCTATGTGAACAATTTAACATCAAAAACACAGCGCGTCAACAGTTTTTGGCGAACTTACTTGCTTTTTGGCGCTTGCAACAAAGTGTGTTTCATGACAACAACAGTATGCGCCGGTTTTTGTATAACAGTTACACGGCCGGCGTCGCGTTTTCGCTTCCGGATGCCGAAATTGTTATACAACACCTCGACAATCTTTTGTCATTCATCATTTTTCTTGTATTTCTTCCCCACGGAATGTATAATCAGTATCACTTGATGATACAGTTTGCTTGGGGGGAGTACCATTTCCATTAAAAATGATATCGTTTTGTCGCGCATCGAGGCGACAGAACCGGGAACGAAAATTTCTGTAAGGGGCCTTGCCTCCGAACTCGATGTCAGTGAGGGGACGGTCTATAAGGCCATAAAGGAGGCCGAGCAGCGCGGCCTTGTCATCACAAAGCCGAAATCCGGCACGTTCCGCATAGAGTCTGACGTTGACTCGGACAGCTGCGCCGTGACGCTTTCCGAGCTCGTGTCGGCGCTCGGGGTAAGCTGTGCAGCGGGCAGAAAATCGCTCGGCTGTACCATTGATAATATCGTGATCTGTGACAGCGATGAGGCGCAGCTTCTGAGCCGCCTGGAATATGCGGATCCGAGCCGCACGCTGTGCATCGTCGGCAAACGCCCCGATTTCCAGACCCTGATCATACAGTCCCGTGCGCATATGCTGATCACCGGCGGCGGCCGCCCGAGCGATTATCACATCGTCAAGGCTGAAAAAAACGGCGTCTGCATCCTCACGGCGCTGCAGAACACCTATGCGATCATGAAGCTGTTTGACAGCCAGTTTTCCTCGGCAAGGCTCGCGGACGAGGATGCCCCTGTGTCCGAGTGGATGCAGGCGCCGAACTACCTCTACCGCAACGATTATGTCGCCGACTGGCAGCGGTACTATGACGAGCAGTTTCCCGGCATGAGATCCTTTCCCGTCGTCGATGAGGAGCTGCACCTGTGCGGCGGGATCGATATCCCGCGCACCTTTGCAGCCGGGCACACGCAGAAGCTCTCGACGCTCGTGTCGCAGGACGCCAGGCTCCTGACGGTCGATGCACAAAGCTCCGTGCGCGAAGCGGCAAGGAAGATGATGCTCTCCGGCAGTTCGTTTGCGGCGGTTCTGCGCGATGATAAGATGGAGGGCGTGTTCTATGCCTCGGATCTGATCCGCTATTTCATGTATCTGGGCACGGAGAGCATGTCTGACTATGCGTCGTTTCTGGTGCCGGCTCCGGAGTATTCCAACGAGGACCGCAGGGTGTATGAGCTGCGCGTCCCGGAGGCGGAGCTTGCGAATATGGACATTCTGCCGACGGCGTTGATGCTCGTCGCCGCCGATAAGCATCTTGCGCAGCAGGGCTGCCTTGACTGCACTTTGAGCAGCAGCTCGTTTTTCTATCCCGAGCAGATAACGCAGGTCGGCGGGCTTATGCTCTGCACGGCACTCACATCAAACGGCAAGGCGGGCTTTTCGGTCGAAGCGGAGGTCTATACCGAAACGGCAACGTTTGCAAAGGCTATGCTCATTTTTACGGAACGATAAGGGAACAAAGCTATGTTTTTATTGACGAAGGAACAGCAAAAGCTCAGAGCCGAGCTCAGGGAGTTTGTCGACCACGAGGTGTGTCCAGTGGCCACAGAGCTGGATAACCGAGGCGGCTTTCCGCACGATTTGTACGCACGCATTGGCAAAATGGGCTATCTGGATGCGGAGTTTGAATACATCGGCAGCGGCGCAAAATACGGCAGTCTTGAGGGCGCGATCATCATTGAGGAGCTGTCGCGTGGACTGGCCTCACTGGGGCTGATCGTAAGCCCGCACTATCAGTGCACGGAGCTGATCGCCTGCTGCGGCACGGAGACACTGAAAAAAAAGGTCATCGAGCCGGCGCGCCGCGGCGAGCTGCTCTTTGCCTTTGCCATATCCGAGGAGCGCGGCGGATCCGATGCGCTGGGCGTGGACACCATTGCCGTAAAGGACGGCAGCCGCTGGATACTGACTGGAAAAAAATGCTGGGTCACGAATGCCGGAGTCGCCGATGGCTATGTCGTCACAGCAAAAAGCCCGTCTGCCGAGCGCAGCCGCAGTATGAGCATGTTTTTCATTCCCAAAGACGCCCCAGGGCTGACGGTCGTGGAAAACCGCAGCATGATCGGGCTCAACAACTCGCCGATGGGACATATTATTCTCGACGAGTGCTCGATACCCGATTACTGTCTTGTCGGTGAGGAAAATGTGGGCTATCCGCTGATAAAGCCGCTTCTGAACGAAGGCAGACTCGATATGGCCGCTGTGGCGGTCGGCATTTCGCAGGCGGCGCTCGATGATTCCGTGAGCTTTGCCGGACGTGTCGGGCTGTACGGCCGCAGCCTGTCCTCCTATCAGGGCGTGTCATTCCCGATCGCGGATATGTACACGAAAACGCTGATGGCAAGAAATTCGCTCTACACAGTCGCCTCCATGATGGCCGACGGAATGCCGCACACGCGGGACGTTGCTGCGCTCAAGCTGTTTGCCACGGAAAGCGCATTTGCGACGTGCAAGGCCGCCTGCCAGATACATGGTGCGCACGGCTTGAGCGCGCAGTCTGGCGTTGACCGCCTTTTCCGTGATGCGCACATGCTGACCGTTGCTGAGGGCACGTCGGAGATCTGCCGGATCGTCATTTCCGGCGGCCTGACAAACCCGGACAAAATGTAAAAAGGAAGCAGCGTTTTGCCGCTGCTTCCTTTTCGATACGCCGGCAAACGCTGTGAGGTTTTTGCCCGGCAAAGACAATACCGGCGGCCGTGATCTCCTTCCGTATAAAACCGTTTTTGCCCGGTGTGCAAAAACGGCGGGTTTTGATATGGCATTGCTTGACAAGCCCTGCGCGGTGTGCTAAGATGCTTTCTCGTTAAAAGGGAGTAGTTGCGAATGCATGGTCAACAATCTCCCGGCAGCAGCCGGTGGTCATGCGCCTATGATGATAGGTAATGAGACTTTTAGCACATCATATACTATGATCGTGCGCGAAGTCTCATTTTTTTGCGCGCGGTCACAAAGGAGAATGCGTTATGAACCTCGATTTTACCGGCAGTACCCTCTTTCTTGTCCTGCTGCTGTTTGCGGTGGGGCTGATCTGCATCATCAAGGGCGGCGACCTGTTTGTCGATGCCGCCACATGGATCGCCGAGGCCTCCGGTATCCCCAAATTCATCATCGGCGCGACCGTTGTGAGCTTTGCCACGACGATGCCGGAGATGCTCGTGTCCGTCTTTTCCGCGCTGGAGGGCAATGCGGACATCGCCATCGGCAACGCCGTCGGCTCGGTGACGGCCAATACCGGCCTGATCATGTGCCTGTCGCTGATCTGCATGGAGTGCACCATGCCACGGCGGCAGTATGCGGTCAAGGCGGTGCTGCTGCTCGCGGCGATCGCGGTTCTGTTCGGCTTCACGCGTGACGGGCAGCTGTCCATCCTTGAGAGCGTTTTGATCCTTGTCATTTTTGTGTGCTTTATTGCCGAGAGCCTTGTCTCTGCGCGGCGTGAGCAGTCGCTTGAGGCCCTGGAGCAGGATGTCCGCCCCAAGACGGACGGCCGGACGGTCGCGATCAATATCGGCAAATTCGTGCTCGGCGCTGCGGCCATCGTGCTCGGCGCGCAGCTGCTGATCGACAACGGAACCGCACTCGCACAGATGCTTGGTGTGCCGGATGCCATCATCGGTGCGACCATGATCGCCATCGGCACGTCGCTGCCGGAGCTTGTCACGACCATCACGGCCATCCGCAAGAAGCAGTCCTCGCTGTCGGTGGGCAACATCATCGGCGCGAACATCATGGACCTCACGCTCATTATGCCGCTGTGCGCGCTCATCCTCGGCAAGCCGCTGCCGGTCGAGCGGCAGGGCATGCTGCTGGATATTCCGGCGTGCCTCGTCGTGTGCGCAGGTGCGCTCATCCCTGCGCTTGTGCAGGGCAAATTCAAGCGCTGGGTCGGCTTTTTCATCGGCGCGCTCTATATCGCGTATCTCGTCATCATGTTCACGTGCTTCGGCGCGTAAAAAAACCGGCGCCGGTCTCTTTTCGGAGACCGGCGCCGCTGTTTGTTTTGGGAACGCCGCGCAGATGCGGCGGGGAATACAAGACGTGTTTGCCTGCTTGCGGAAAATACTTGAAACCGGCACGGCCGGAGGATATAATGCTTCTTGTAAATGTCAATGATTAGAAAGGACTTGAGGGCTATATATGGCGAGCATGTCAAGGTGCATCGTGTGTAAGAAGTGCAAGTTTCCGGAACTGAAGTGTGAGATTTATGCAAATGGTATACCGCATGATGTTGTAAATGAAATCACTGACTGTAAACACTATGAGCGAAAGCCTTTCACCAATCCATCAGGGGATGATCTGCCGATCGCAAAAGGCAGATGAATAAAGCCCCATGCATCCACATGGTGCTTTTTTGCGCCGGCGGAAGGCGGACGGCAGCAAAAAACCCCGGGAGCCGAAGCTCCCGGGGTTTTGGTGCGCGAGGCGGGACTTGAACCCGCACGTCCGGAGTGGACACTAGAACCTGAATCTAGCGAGTCTGCCAATTCCACCACTCGCGCATGGGCTTTGTGAATCAAAGCTTGTTTAATATAGCATTTCGCGCGGGGATTGTCAAGCGTATTTTCCGCAACTTCCCGAAAAAATCTCAACGTGTGTCGAAAACGTGAATTTTTACCGGTTCGGGTGTTCAAATCCGGCGGCATCTGCTATACTAAAAAGAAAAAGAGACCCGGCCGTGCCGGGAACGGAGTTGTGATATTCATGGATTCAAATCGCGTTATGCTCAAGGCGGATGCGCGCCGCCGCACCGTCAGCTGTCAGCCGAGTCCGATCCTCGCGGGGCTGATCCTCTTTGCCCTCGGTATGCTCATCTCGACGCTTACGTCGTACCTGATGGGCATGGATCGTCTGGCCACGGCGCTGACAGATGCCGCGCGCTTCGGCACGGAGGCGGTCGAGCAGGCGTACCTCAGCTTCCTTGAGCACTACAGTGTGTCCGGCTTTGCGATCGCGCTCGTCGTCGCGCTGCGGATCATGAGCTACATGGTCAGCGTCGGCTTCGTGATCTTCACGCTGCACGTCAGCCGCGACGAAAAGGCCGAGTTCGGAAACCTCTTTGACGGCTTCGGCCTCTTTTTCCGCGTGCTCTGGCTCGGCATTCTGGAGGGGCTTCTGATCTTCCTGTGGAGCCTGCTGCTGGTCGTGCCGGGCATTGTAGCGGCCTACCGTTACCGGCAGGCGCTGTATCTGCTGCTCGATCACCCGGAAAGATCCGCGTGGCAGTGTCTGCGCGAGAGCAGCGCGCTCATGAGCGGGCATAAGTGGGAGCTGTTCGTGCTCGATCTGAGCTTTCTCGGCTGGGCAATGCTGAGCGCGATGTTCGCGCCCGTGTCGATCTGGCTCGACCCGTACCGCGCCATCACCAACGCCGGTTTTTACAACCGGCTGATCGCCGCGCGGGGCGGGGCACACGTGATCGAGGGCTCGTTCACCGATATCCCGAACGACCCGCAGCGCTGATGCCTGCGCCTTTTTGCACCCCGCCTGCCGCGTGCAGGCGGGGTGTTTTGCGTTGACAAGTCGGGGGCTTGCGGTATAGACTATATAGAATTCCAAAGGAAACGAGGTGTACGGATGCAGACGGAGCTGAATGGCCGCCCGCAGGCGATGATCGCCATGAGCGGCGGCGTGGATTCGAGCGTTGCGGCATACCTGATGCAGCAGGCGGGGTATGCCTGCATGGGCGCGACCATGCGCCTGTATGAAAATGAGGACGCCGGTCTGCCGCGCGGCAGCACCTGCTGCGCGCTCGACGATGTGGAGGATGCCCGCCGCGTGGCCTACACGCTGGGCATGCCGCACTATGTGTTCAATTATAAAGACGCGTTTCGTGAGCAGGTCATGGCGCGCTTTGCCGCCGCCTATCAGCGCGGGGCGACGCCGAACCCCTGTCTGGACTGCAACCGCTACCTGAAATTCGGCCTGCTGGAATCGCGCGCCCGCGCGCTCGGGTGCGACGTGCTGGCGACCGGACATTACGCCCGCATCGAGCAGCTTCCCGACGGGCGCTGGACGCTCAAAAAGGCGGCAGACCCCGAAAAGGACCAGAGCTATGTGCTCGCGTGGCTTACGCAGGAGCAGCTTGCGCACACGCGCTTCCCGCTCGGCGGTCTGCGCAAGAGCGAGGCGCGTGCCATCGCCGAGGCGCGCGGCTTCTGTAACGCCCACAAGCACGACAGCCAGGACATCTGCTTTGTGCCGGACGGCGATTATGCCGCCGCGGTCGAGCGGCTGACGGGTGCGCGCAGCGAGCCCGGGCACTTTGTGGACGCGCACGGAAACGTGCTCGGCACGCACCGCGGCATCATCCACTATACGATCGGACAGCGCCGCGGGCTCGGCATCGCGGCCGAAGCGCCGCTGTACGTCTGCGGCATCGACGTGCCGAACAACGAGGTCGTGCTCGGACGCAACGCCGACCTGTTTTCGACCGAGCTCGATGCGAGCGGCTGCAACTGGATCTCCGGCGATGTGCCGCAGCAGCCGCTGCGCGTGACGGCGCGCATCCGCTACCGCCAGCCGGAGCAGCCCTGCACCGTCACGGTCACGGGCGCGGACACGGTGCACGTGTCGTTCGAGACACCGCAGCGCGCCATCACGCGCGGTCAGGCCGTCGTGTTCTACGACGGGGAGACGGTGCTCGGCGGCGGCACGATCGACTGAAATGCTATGACGAAGGGAGGCACGGCCATGCCCGTGACGCTCTATCTTGCGATCCCCTGTTATAATGAGGCGGCGGTGCTGCCGGAGACGGCGCGCCGCCTGCACGAAAAATTCACCGCTCTGCGCGCTGCCGGGACGATCGGCCCGCTGAGCCGCATCTGCATGATCGACGACGGCTCGAAGGACGAGACGTGGCAGATCATCTCCGACCTGCACACGCAGGACCCGGTCTTTTCCGGCATCCGGCTCTCACGCAACCGCGGCCACCAGAACGCGCTGCTGTGCGGACTGATGACGCTGCGCGATCGCGCCGACTGCGTCATCTCCATGGACGCCGACCTGCAGGACGACATCAATGCCATCGACGCCATGCTCGCGGCCTTTCGGGACGGGAATGACATCGTCTATGGCGTGCGCGCCAGCCGGAAGCAGGACTCTGCGTTCAAGCGCGCCAGCGCGCAGGGGTATTACCGCCTGCTGCGCGCACTCGGCGCGGACGTGGTGTATAACCACGCAGACTACCGGCTCATGAGCCGCCGCGCGCTCGACGCGCTCGCGGAGTACAAAGAAGTGAACCTGTTCCTGCGCGGGCTCGTGCCGCTCGTCGGCTACCCGAGCACGGTCGTGTACTACGAGCGCGGCAAGCGCTTTGCCGGCGAGAGCAAGTACCCGCTGCGCAAGATGCTCTCGTTCGCGTGGGAGGGTGTGTCGTCGCTGACGGTGTCGCCGCTGCGGCTCATCACGCGCATCGGGGTTTTGATGTTCCTTGTCAGCATTGCCATGCTCATCTATTTTCTCGTGCGCTATTTTACCGGCCATACCGTCGCCGGCTGGTCGAGCCTTGCCGTGTCCATCTGGGCCATCGGCGGGCTGCAGCTGCTGGCCATCGGCGTGGTGGGGGAGTATATCGGCAAGATCTATCTCGAGACAAAGGCGCGTCCCCGCTACCGGATCGAGACGGAGCTCGATGATCGGGAGGCGGAGCTTTGAAGCGACTGCGCGCGCTCTTTGATGCAAAGTTGTGGAAATTCCTGCTTGTCGGTGTGATCAACACGCTTGTCGGCACGGCGATCATGTTCGGCCTGTATAATATTGCCGGGTGCTCGTACTGGGTGGCCTCGGCGGCCAATTACGTGCTGACAAGTATTCTGAGCTTCTTCCTCAACAAATACTTCACGTTCCGCAGCCGCGAGCGCAGCGTGGGACAGGTCGTGCGCTTCGCGGCGAACATCGCCGTGTGCTACCTGATCGCTTACGGCGCTGCCAAGCCGCTGTGTCTGCGCCTGCTTGCCAACGCCTCGGCGAGCACGCGCGACAACGTGGCCATGCTTGTCGGCATGGTGTTTTTCACCGGCCTCAACTACCTCGGCCAGCGCTTTTTCGCCTTTCGCAGCCCGAAAACCGAAGAAAACTGAGACCCATTCCCGGATGTGCACACATCCGGGAATTCTTTTGGAAAAAACACAAATATGCTATTGACAAACAAGGTGAGAAGTGGTTATATAAACACATGAACAATCATTCATATGTTCAAACGAAAGCGAGGAGATCCCATGGCAGAACCGAAACAAGACAGCGCACCGACGTGCGAATACCTCAACGTGCATGAGGACGCGGTGGCGCAAGTGCTTGCTGCCCTGCCGGACGACGAGACGCTCTACGATCTGTCGGAGCTGTTTCGCGTTTTTGGCGATTCGACGCGCATCAAGATCCTCTATGTGCTCTTTGAGAGCGAGCTGTGCGTGTGCGATATTGCGCGCCTGCTGAATCTGACGCAGTCGGCGGTCAGCCACCAGCTGCGCATTTTGAAGGCGTCGAACCTTGTCCGCTTCCGTCGGGAGGGGAAGACCGTGTTCTATTCTCTGGACGACGACCACGTCCGGTCCGTGCTGGCCCTTGGCATGGAGCATGTGCTGGAAAAATGATGGCATGGCCATCTTTTCAAATAACATTCAATGACAGATGAAGGAGCGTACATCATCATGGAAAAGACTTATAAGATTGAAGTGGATTGCGCCAACTGTGCGGCGATCATCGAGCGCAACGTGGCAAAGCTCAAGTGCGTCCGGGAAGTGACCGTGAGCTACATGGCGCAGAAGATGCTGGTGGAATATGCCCCCGGCGTGGACGAAGCCGAGGCCAAAGCGGAGATCCTCAAGACCGCGCGCAAGGTCGAGCCGGACTTCCGCTTTGAGGACTGAATCTCATGTCGCGCGAACAGAAAAGGTCGCTGCTGCTCATAGCAGCAGCGGCCGTGCTGCTCATTGGGCTGCACTTTGTGCCGGTCACGGGCTGGCTCAAGCTCGTGCTGTATCTCATCCCGTATCTGCTCGTCGGCGGCGAGACGCTCGTCGATGCCTGCAAGGGGATCTATAACCGCCAGCCGTTTGATGAAAACCTGCTCATGGCGGTGGCCACCGTCGGCGCAATGGTGCTCGGCGATTATCCCGAGGCCGTGTCCGTCATGCTGTTTTACCAGATCGGCGAGCTGTTTGAGAGCTATGCTGTCGGCCGCAGCCGGAAAAACATCGGCGACCTGATGGACATCCGCCCGGATTTCGCGTACGTGGAGACTGCTGACGGCATTGTGCGTGTCAAGCCCGAGGAGGTCGCCGTCGGCGATACGATCGTCGTCAAGCCCGGCGAGCGCGTCCCGCTCGACGGCACGGTGCTGACCGGCACGTCGGCGCTGAATATGAGCGCGCTGACCGGCGAGAGCGCCCCCGTGGACGTCGCGGAGGGGAGCGGCGTCGTGAGCGGCAGCGTGAACCTGTCGGGCGTGCTGCGTCTGCGCGTGGAGAAGGTGTATGCCGAGTCCACGGTCGCGCGCATTCTTGAGCTCGTGGAAAACTCCTCGCTCAAAAAGGCGCACACCGAGCGCTTCATCACGAAGTTTGCCCGCGTCTATACGCCGTCCGTGTGCGGCGCGGCGCTGGCGCTGGCGATCCTGCCGCCGGTCGTGCGGCTCATCATGGGCATCCCGGCCGACTGGGGCGAATGGATCTACCGCGCGCTGACGTTTCTCGTCATCAGCTGCCCGTGCGCGCTCGTGATCTCGATCCCGCTGTCGTTTTTCGGCGGTATCGGCGGCGCGTCTGCACGCGGCATCCTCATCAAGGGCTCGAGCTATCTCGAGATGCTGGCCAAAACGGACCGCGTCGTCTTTGACAAGACCGGCACGCTCACGCGCGGCACATTTTCCGTCACGGCGGTACGCCCCGCGCAGCCGGAGCTGTCCGGGCAGGCGCTGCTGCAGCTTGCAGCAGCGGCGGAGCGGTTCTCCGACCACCCCGTCAGCCAGAGCCTGCGCCGCGCAGCCGGACAGCTGCCGGAGGCGCTGGCCACGACGGACGCCAGAGAGCTCGCCGGTCACGGTGTGACCGCGCAGGTCGGCGGCCGCGCCGTCGCCGCCGGCAACGCGAAGCTGATGGCCACCCTCGGCCTGACCGCGCCTGCGGTCGATGAGATCGGCACGGTCATCCACGTCGCGGCCGATGGCGCGTATCTCGGCTATATCGTCATCTCCGACGAGCCGAAGAGCGGCGCGCGCGAGGCGATCGCCCGTCTGCGTGCAGACGGTGTGCGCGTCGTCATGCTCACCGGCGACCGCAAGCGCACGGCCGATGCCGTGGCGCAGGAGCTCGGCATCGCGGAGGTGCACAGCGAGCTGCTGCCGGAGGATAAGGTCACACAGGTCGAGCGGCTGCTCGGCGAGGGCGCCCCCGGGAAATACCTCGCCTTTGTCGGCGACGGCATCAACGATGCGCCGGTGCTCGCGCGTGCCGATCTCGGCGCCGCCATGGGCGGCATCGGCTCGGACGCCGCCATTGAAGCTGCGGACATCGTGCTCATGGACGACGATCCGCGCAAACTCTCGCTGGCCATGCGCATCTCGCGCAAGACCATGCGCCTCGTCTGGCAGAACATCGTCTTTGCGCTGGCGGTCAAGGCCGTGTGCCTTGTGCTCGGTGCGCTCGGCATTGCAAATATGTGGGTCGCTATCTTTGCCGACGTCGGCGTGATGGTGCTGTGCGTGCTCAATGCCGCCCGTGCGCTCGATACGAAGCGCCTGTGATCCTTTGTATAGAAAAAAGACCGCCTGCTGGCGGTCTTTTTTCATGCCTTTTTCATGTGCAGCGGCGGAAGCTGCCGTCGGTGAGGATGCGCGCGCAGATCAGCCCCAGCGGCAGGGCGATGACGATCAGCAGCGACGCTGCGAGCCACGACGCGCTGTCGCCGAGGTTCATCGTGCCCAGATCGTACACGGCGCGGTAGAAATACAGCCCCGGCACCATGATGACGATCGACGGCACGGTGATCGTGATGCGCGGATAACCCGAGCGCCGCTTATACAGGGAGGCGAGCAGGCCCGCCGTCAGCGCACCGAAAAACGCGGTGGCCGCCGGCGGGAAGCCCGCCAGACTGACGAGCTCGAGCCGCAGCGTGTTCGACAGCGCGCCGATCGCGGCGGCGGCACACGCGAGCTTCACGGGGCTGTTGAACATGAGCGAGAAGCCGAACACGCCGCAGAAGCTCATGGCCAGCCGCAGCAGGATGCGTGCCCAGACGGGCAGCCCCAGCGGCAGGAAATCCATCGGCTGCAGCCGCAGCAGCAGCGCCATGCCCCACGCGGTCAGCGTCGCCACGACGACGATCATGATCGCGTAGGCCAGCCGCTCGAGCCCGGAGCGCATGTCCTGCTTTGCCATGTCGATGCCGCTCGTGATGAACGGGAAGCCCGGTATGATAAACAGCATCGCGCAGATATAGCCTGCCTGATGCTGCGCGTCGATGGGCCAAAGCAGCGACGCCAGGCGGAACAGCGCCGCATAGACCAGACACGCCGCCGCGACGGGCAGCGCGATACAGCCAAACAGCGTCAGATGCCGCTGTGTCAGCCGCGCGCGCACATATTGCCCGACGCCCGCACCGAGAAAGGCCAGCAGCATCTCGATCGGTCCGCCGCCGAGCAGGAACGTGAACGCGCCGCACGCGAGCGCGGACGCGAGCCCGAGCTGCAGCGGCGTGTAGCTGCCGCCTGTCTGCGCGATCTCGTCGAGCCTGGTGTGCAGGTCGTCGGCGGTCATGTACACGCCCTCGATCGGAAAGCGCTTGACAAAGCGTTCGAGCCGGTCGAGCTTGGCAGTGTTGACGCCGGTCGCCGTGAGCGTCAGCGTCTGGGAGAAGCTGTCCTGCCCGTCGGAGCAGGTGTATTCGATGGATGTTAGCCCGATGTCGGCCGCGCACACGAGACCGAGTGCCTCGGACAGCTCGTTCATCGAGCTGCGCACGCGCCACGCGCCCGTGCCGCACGAGAGCAGCAGCAGACCGACCCGCCCGACCACACCGGCGCGGATGGGAAGCGGTGCGCGTGAAACGGGCAGCTCTTTCTGATCCCGGATGGGATCGTGCCACGGGATCTGCATATGATTTGGTTTGATGATCGAGTGATGCAGCATAGTTTGCACCCCTTTTAGAAATTCGGTCTGTATTGTAGTCTTGTCCGCGCCGGAAGTCAAGCATCATCTCGCCGCAAATGCGCGGCCCCGGAGCGTTTTTGCTCCGGGGCCGCGCGGTCGTTTTATCGGATCATCCGGCGCGAAACAGCCGCCGGTACTCGCGCGGGCTGCAATAGCCCGCCGTGCACCGGGAAAAGGCGTCGCCGAGAAAGAGCTTGTCCGTGCAGATCTCGATGATGGAAAAGCGCTCGCCCGGCGCGGCGGCGAGCACGCGCACCTCGGCATCGAGAAGCGCCCGGTATTCCGCCTCGCAGGCGTCGGTGATGCACATGTCCGGCTGCCAGCAGAAGGTCTGCTGCACGTCGCAGCCGCAGATGACGGCGTCAAAGTCAGCCCCGTCGTGAATGGCGCGGTCAATGTACGTTCGCAAATGCTATAGTAATCTAAATCACACATCGGCGGCACATACGACGCCACCGGTAACAGGGGTTCTTCCTCTATGTACCCGGCTGCGCCGAGTACGTCGGAATAATCCTCCGTGGCGCAGCCTTTGATATACACCTGGCATTTCTGTTTGGTGCCATCAGTAGTAATATAAATTCGGTCAACAATCGAATGAACCAAAGTAAACAGAGCTTCAGGCTGTGCGCCCTTTGCAAACTCCTCAAAGGACAGCAGCCTTTTTTTCATGCCATTCAGTTCATGGATGAGATACTGATTTTCAGATTGTGTATCTTCCATTCGGCGCAGGGCAGCTTCGCGCTTTGCCAGCTCGTCCGTCAATTCCTTTATATCATCCTGGATAAAGCGTTTAAGGGCGTCGTCTGCTTCACGCAGATTTCGTACCTGTGCGGCAATATCCGCATTTAAGCGTTCAATAGCCTTTTTGGTTTCCTGGTACTCTTTCTCGCTTTGATCGGTGCGGATCATACTGGCAACCCTGTTTTCCAAAAGCTGCCGGTAATAGTCGGAATGTTCTTCTTGCAGGCTGGAGAGTGAGTGGATAACAAATTCATCCAGCGTTACACCCTCAACCCCTTTGAAGGTACATTCCTTTGCCCGCACACCAGGGCAGGCGTACTTGAATCGAGGCTTGCCATTCGTCCAGCGATTAGATTCCGGCAGTACCCGCAGCCGTTTTCCGCAAATCGGACAATACATTAAGCCGGACAACAAAGCATTGGTTTTTCTATGAGGCCGGTTATACTTTTCGGCAATCTCATCCAGCATATTTTGTGTTTCCACCCATTTCCGGGAACTGATAAATCCCTCATGGCGGCCCACGGAAACAATCCATTCACTAATGGGTTTCCTGGTAAGAAGTTGTGAGAACTTGGGATTGAAAAAGGTGGAATCCTCATCCTCAACTTTCATCTGGTCGGTCTTGTTATAAGCTGTAAGTCCATGCTGACCATCAAAGTCGGACGGTTCGCCAAACAGGTTTCCGTCATGCTCCAGAAAATAGTTGTAGGAATATTCATCTGCCACGCAGTAGATTGGATTCCGCAGTATCAGCCGGATGGTGGATGTGGTAAACTTCGCGCCATGCTTCGTTTCATATTTCTCATTGATGATATTTGCCGTCTGCAAGAGAGAACGTGTCTCCCAGAAGGTGCCGTAGATTTCCAGCACAATCTCCTTTTCTTCCTGCACAGGGACAAGAAAACTAATGGCACTTTTGTTTTTTCCACTTCCCGTTGTCACACGTTGGGAAGAAAAGCCGGTCGGTGTTTTGCCACCCAGCCAGCGCCCATCTTTCGCCAGCTCCATCAAGTTATCCTGGATACGTTCCGTGAGAATATCGCGTTCAAATTCTGCGATAATGGCCAGCACCTGAATGATGATTTTGGATGTGCTGATCCGCGTATTGATATTGTTGGAGCAGACCAAAAGTGTCACATCATGGCGCTCGAAATATTCCAGCAGCCGCATGAGATCGGAAGTTTTCCGGCTGATTCGGTCTAATTTGTAGCAGGCCACAGCCTTGATTTTCCCCATTTCAATGTCCCGGAGCAGCCTTTGAAAATCCGGGCGGTCGGAATAGTAGCCGCTCAAACCTTTGTCCTCATACCGGGCAAATTCGTAATCTTCCGGTAGGGAAAGCTGATTGATCGCATAGTCGGCGCTTTGCTTAAACTGAACTCCAATGCTGTCCCCCTTATTCGTAATACGGGACTTTCTCGCATATATGGCCACCAATCTATCATCGATTCCCGTCTGGATTCTTGCCTTGCGTTTCATATTCAAATATCCTCCTTTCCAGGGCGATGAGTAAACCACCCTTTCTCCATTATTATAGGAACGTCCTCATTTTTGCTCAAAGGTGCGATGATCCTCTTTCAATGTGGAAAGCAACGCTTTTAATTCTTCCGCGTTCAAATCCCGCAATTCACGGGTTAAAAACTCGGCGCGTTTTTCAGCGAACTGGCGCAGGGATTGCTCGCTGTCTTTCCCAGTGTGAAATACGATCTCCATGTGCTGTACCCCGGTCATTGACGGCGCTTTACAACCTCATAGTCAAAACCGGGCCGCTGGCCGCAGTAGGTGCAAATGTCCTTTTCCACCCGGCCAGGGTGAACCCTGCGCAAATAATAAGAGCCTGTGCCGTAGAAGTTATTGGCACAGGCCGGGCAAAGGCACATGATTAAGTTTTCGGGAACTTCCTCAATCAGCCCCACGCTGACCGCCAGGGCGTGGTTGATTTTGCGGATATGCTTTTCCTCCAGATGTCCGATGTACGCGCCCAGCCGTTTCTTGTCAATGGTGCGGAGCTGTTCCAAAAGAACGAGAGAAGGCAGTTCCAGCCCGTTTTCCGCCTGGAGAAGATAGTGGGTGGGCAGCTTGGCCTTGGCGTCCACTTTGCTGGAAATGGCCGCCACAATGACGGTGGGGCTGTATTTGTTCCCCGTGTTGTTCTGAAGAATAAGGACGGGGCGATAGCCTTCCTGCTCGGAGCCGATTCCCCGGCCCAGATCGGCATAGTACATATCGCCGCGCAGATATG
>OIWP01000720.1_pt1 | contig 47360 bp, 37 predicted proteins | sample 1587661 | NCBI WGS metagenome assembly OIWP01 (sample SAMEA3888899, study PRJEB22519) | human gut metagenome | biome: human gut; feature: human-associated habitat; material: faeces | place: Denmark | collected 2010 | reverse complement strand
CACATAAAAAAGCTTCCTCAATTCTTGCTACCCACTGCTCCCGGATCGTAATGGATGGTGCCAAAATCAGTGCTTTTCCGTTCATCCTGCGGATCAGTTCAATTCCCAATGTCGTTTTCCCGGAACCAGGTGCCGCGACAATATGTATTTTTCCATCTGACATGTATCTGTCTGCATGCTCCAAAACCCTTGCCTGATACTTTCTCCACGTTCCTTTAAACTCTAAAATACCCTCATAATTCATAACTGTCCATTTCCTTCTGATTATTCCACTGCTTCCGTGGTCTGTAACCATTATATACAACTGCCAATTTTCTTACAAGGAAGATTCCGTGTCCAATAAGAAGTATGCCTATGTTGAGATATTTAAATCATTCTGCATCCTCGACTGAGATAAATGAATTTGAATAGAATTTCAGATGTGCCTGTGATAGAATATTAATAAGTTTAACAAATCTGAAGTTGTGGAATTTCAATAATGCAGAATCTCTATTTTATATTATTTCTGATATTGAAACTGTAGTTTATGAATCAGCGCATTTCCAATATAAGAATCTTTCAGACAGATACAGTAATAATATGTAGCTGCTGCATCATCTAAAATAGGAATTTCGATTCTATTTGGTCTTAAAATGTTATACCGGATTCCAACATCTGTATTGAATGAAGCAAAAGAAGAATTTTCGGCAATCGTATTGATTTCTTCGTTTGTGTTCTGTTCAATTAACTGGGAATCCGGCATATATTTTTTTACTACGTCACGCCAGAATCCCACCTCGGATGGCATAAGCATTGTAATTCCATTAATTTCAGAAAAATAGACGCCATCCTTGTTGGTTGGATGATCTACAGGTGGAAAACAATAATATAAGCGCTCACTAAAAGTTTTGAGGCAAATACAATTCTCATTCTCAAGTGGTCTGTTTAATACAACCAACTGATATTTGTTAGTATATAAACCGTTAAGCAGAGTCTGTTCATCCCGTATTTCTGACTGGAGTGTTTTTCCTACACAATAGTCAGCAAATAGAGGCAGAAATTCTCTGATTGGTACAGGAGCAATGCTGCCGATGGATAGGATATGTTTTGACTGTTCCAAACGAAGTGCGGCATCTTTCATTTCGTTTTCGAGAGAAACAATCTGTCTTGCATATCTGGCAACCAACTTTCCATTATCGTTTAACTGAATCTTTTTATTATTTCTGTCAAAAAGCGGTACATCGATTTCAGTCTCCAGTTTCTGCATGGATCTGGTTATTAAATATTGGTTCCAGAGAAGAAAATGGTAGTATGTATCCGCTTTTACAGGACTCTTATCTGGAGGAAATTACAAAAAACAGGGCGTATGTTCTTGCAAGAGAGCTGGCGAAGATAAAAGAGGAAGACTTTGTTATGCCAGAAGTTTCCGCAAAGTACGGAACCTTTGTAGATAATCAGGGAACCGGTGATATATACAGTTCCCTGATCACCAGACAGAATTGGGAAGGAAAAGATGAAGCGGTGATCTCTATTTACAGACAGGGGGAAATGGAAGGAAGCTTTGTGGATCATGGAAATGGAGAACTGAGCTTTACATCAGAAGACGGAAGTGTAAAAGGAATGATCAAAATCGACGGATGGAATGGCGCAAGTTTTAAAGTTACGGAAATATACGGGGAATTTCCATTTTCTGTAGGAGAAGAGTTCGAATTTCCTTTTGCCTTTTGATTTGTGATGCTCCGTGTCTATCCGGGCTTTGAGCGCTCCGCGGCTGTGGGCACACCCACGGAGTGTTAAAGCGTGGCAAGAGACATGGAATGAAATGGGGAGCGCGGCAGGAAGAAATTCCTGCCCCTTTTTCAATTACCGGTCTGGCTATGAGCTTCCGGACACAGCATCCCGCCGACCGGATTCTCTCTGTGTGCCTACAGAAGCGGATGCTCTGCGCGCGCCTTAAGGCGGTCGTAGCGCCGGTCGATCTCCTTCTGGATCTCCTCGGTCACGGAGCGGTACTCCTCCTTCAGCAGATGCCTGGTGCGTCCCATCATACCCAGCCATTCTGTGACAGGGATTTTCTTATTGCTCGAAGCAGGATCATAATTCAGCACTGTGATGCCACGTTCAATTTCGTAGAGCGGAAAATAACAACAGTCTACGGCGGCAGCAATGACGCTCCGCTCCAGATTGGGCTTATCATTCCAGTTTAACGGACAGGCGGACAGCGCCTTGATATAGGCAGTGCCAAACTCTCTGGAATAGGCGGCGGCTTTTGCCGCTTTCCGGATAAAATCGGCCGGATTTGATTCTGCGACCGTGGCGACATAGGGAATGTGGGTTGCGGCCATCAGCTCCGGTGTGTCCTTGTGGAAGAAGTTCTTGCCGTACTGTGTCTTTCCGACATGGGAAGTAGAACTCTTTGCGCCGAGCGGTGTGGAGTAGGAGAGCTGGTAGCCGGTATTCATGTAGCCGCCGTTATCGTACTCGAAAATGATCAGCTTATGACCGCGCAGGGCGGTGCCGAGTGCCGATCCCATACCGATATCCATGCCGCCGTCACCGCTCACCATCACAAAGGTAATCTCGCCGTCCGGATATTCCCCACGCTTCTGGCGCTGGTGAAACGCCTCCACAACGCCGCTTAGGGTCGCCGCGCCGTTCTGAAACAGATTGTGCAGAAATGGAACGCGGAACGCGGTTTTGGGGTAGCCGGTTGTCACTACCATGCCGCAGCCGGTCTGAAACAGCATGACGACATTTCCCTCGATGCCCTTTAACAGGAGGTTCACATTGATCGGAATGCCGCAGCCCGGGCAGGCACCGTGTCCCGGTGCGACGCGCATCGGCATGGCGGTCGTATCTTTTACGGAGCCGCCGGAGACTTTCATTTTCCCGGTTGCGGGATCAAAGGTGCAGGTGGTGAGACCCGGCGAGGATTCTTCCTTTGTGACAGGCTTAAAGTACTGCGGCTGCATCGCCGGAGCTGCCATCGACTGGTCAGCCTTGCCGGAAGTGCCCGAAGCCTGGTCCGCTATTGTGCGGTCAGCCCTGCCGGAGGCACTTGAAATCATATCTTCGTTGATAGAGGCTGCCGGGTGTGAAACCGCCGTCACCGCGTCTGTCCCGGAGAAAGATGTCCCTGCGGAATCTGCCGCATCCGAAGCTTCCGTGCCGGCAGTAACGCCGTAGTAATCGAACGCCGGAGCGTCTGGCGAGAGCGCCGTTTTAAAGAGAGCGAGGGCGTCCTCCACGAAAAAGTCCTTGCCGCCGAGACCGTAGATCCGGCTTAAGATGCGCGGCGGATGCGGCAGGGAAGAGAGAGCGGCCTTTAATTCAAGCGACATGTTGCCGCCGCCGGCTCCGTAGCTGTCCTGCCGGTCTGCAACAAGAATCGTGGATGCATTGTGGCAGAGGACGCGAAGTTCCTTAGCGGGGAACGGGCGCAGAACGTATAGGGTGATCACGCCTGCCGCTACGCCGTCTTTTCGCAGACGGTCAACCGCTTCCATGGCGGTGTGGTAGGAGGAACCGAGCACAAAGAGCAGCACCTCGGCGTCCTCGTGCCGGTAGGCACCGCAGAGGGAAAGTTCCCTGCCGGAGAGGGCGGCATATTCCGTAAACAGCTCCGGCAGCTTGTTTCTCGCGGCTTCCATGGCGAGATGGAGCTGGTAGCGGTTATTGATGACATCCGGCTCGTTCATATAGGAACCGATGGAAACCGGATGCGCGAGATCTAAGACGCTGGCGTAGGGAAGCTCTCCGGCGGCGCCGCAGGTGCCGGTGCCGGCAAATGCGGAGACCTTCGGGTTGTCACACGAAAGCTTTTCCCCGATATAGCGGGTGACGGTGTCATCATTCTCAAATACAAGGCACTTGCGCTTCTGATGGCTCGTAAAAAAGCCGTCGAACGCGACTGCGACCGGGAGACGGACAGCCTCGGCAAGCTTTAGACCGAGCAGGTTAAAATCATAGACTTTCTGCGGTTCATCGGCAAAAAGAATGATCCAGCCTGTGTTGAGCAGATACATGACGTCGCTGTGATCGCCTTTGATGCACAAAGGGCCGGAAACCGTGCGGCATGCAACATTCATGACCATCGGCATGCGTGTGCCGGACTGCACCGGAAACTGTTCTAAGGCGTACAAAAGCCCGTTGGCGCTGGTGGCATTAAATACACGGCCTCCAGCGGCTGAGGCGCCGTAGCAGATGCCGGCGGCGCTGTGTTCTCCCTCGGCGGCGATCAGGGCAATGTCGTGAAGCCCCTCCGCGCCCATGACATCCAGATTTTCCGCAATCTGTGTAGAGGGCGTGATCGGATAATACCCCATGACGTGATAGTTGATCTGCTTTGCGGCAAATGCAGCAAGCTCATTGCCGCTGTCATACATAATTTTTTGTTTTTCCATATCATTCTCCATTCTGCAGACGCTGTGCGCCGGTACGATTCACGGGTGCTGCCTGCATTTATACGACGCCTCCGTCGACCCGCTTTTCGTCGGTAAAAGAATCGCTTGTGATCCAGGAATTCGCACCGACGGTCTGATAGCGGATGGCGTCGGGCAGCAGATGCTGATTCGGAAGAAAATGCGGTTTTTCCGGGTAATCTTTTTCGAGTGCCGGCACGAGTGCGCCGGTGGGGCAGACTTCCACACAGCGCAGGCAGCCCTTGCAGTGATAGTAGTCAAGCCCCCGGTTGACCATGCAGTTTTTTCCGCGGTAGGTGCCGGGAGCAAACTGGAAGACCATATCCGGGCATGCCGTGTCACACAGTCCGCAGTTGATACATTTTTCCTGAATAAAAAGGGGAATGTACCCTTCGCGCGAGGCGGTCAGATCGTTGGAGACGGTGCTTCCGATCCGCGGATTGACGCCGCCGATCGGAGCGTTGGCATAGCCCCAAGCATACCGGTCCGCCGGGGCGTCCGGCAGAGGGGCGAGGTTGCGGTCGCCCTGAGCCATTTTGACATTTTCATATCCCAGGCGCAGACCCGCGAGATTGGCTTCGATGAGTGCGGGATATTTTTTCCCGATCGTATCGCGGCAGAGCGTTTCGGCAGCTTCCGGCGGGATAAATCCGCTGGCGCGCACCAGAGCACCGAGCATGACCATGTTGATGCGGGAATGACTTTCCATCGCAAGTGCGAGCGCATCCAGACAATAGAGTTCTCCGATGGAAATGTGGTACTTATCTGCCGCCTCGTCAGCGGACAAGGGGGTATTTAATACGATTTTGGTGTCTACGGTGACGCCCTCCAAGACCGGGTAGGTGCCGATCAGTTCCCCGTGAAAGATGCCAAGCAGATGCGGCCGGGTCACGGGGCTGTTGACGCGCAGCGGGCGGTCATCGGCGCACCAGCGGACATACGCCTTGACCGGTGAACCGCGCTTTTCGGAGCCGTAGCTGGAAAAGCTTAAGGAATTGAGCGAAAGCGACAGTGCGCCGAGCTCCCCGAGCATTTTTCCGCAGAGATTGGCGCCCAGCCCGCCGATGCTCTCCAGGCGGATCTCATAGGAGCCGTTTTCATTTGTGACAGGTAAGGATAATGTATTTTTCACGTAAATCTCCATTCCTGCGCGGGCAGCCGTGCATGGGAAAATGACAGGCACCGGCTGTGCGCATACAGCGATAACAGGCTATCTTGTGGTAGTATGCCGCATTTTCAGAAAAAAATCCTATGCAAGTGCAAAAAAGAGAAGTAAAATAGGAAAGGAATTTTTACAATGAAACAGAAAAGATGATGGACAACATGTTGCAGAAGATCACAGATTTTATAAAAAAAGAAACGGTACTCACGATCGCCACAGCCTTCGCTGTGGCATCGGCATTCTGGGTGCACCCGGGTCCGCAGTACGTGGGCTACATTGACTGGCGCGTGCTCGGCATTTTGCTGTCGCTGATGCTGATTGTGGCAGGATTTCAGAGCAACGGACTGTTCGATGCGATCGGCAGCCGGCTTCTGGCAAAGACCAAAAATACCGCGCAGCTGATGCTGGTGCTTGTTTTTTTGTGCTTTTTTTCCAGTATGTTTATCACAAACGACGTCGCACTTCTGACGTTTGTGCCGTTTGCGTGCACGATCCTGCAGAAATGCCACCAGGAGCGGCTGATTGTGACAACGTTTGTGCTGCAGACGCTTGCAGCGAATCTGGGGAGCATGCTGACGCCGGTCGGGAATCCGCAGAATCTGTATCTTTACAGCATCTCCGGTGCCGGGCTGGGTGAATTTATCGGATGGATGGCGCCGTATACGCTCGTGTCAGGTGTGCTTCTGCTGCTTGTCGTGTTCGTGCTCAGCGCGGGCAAGCGCCGGATCTCGCTGGAGACGGGGGCACTTTTGCAGACGCCCGGAGCAGCCGGCAGGAAGAAAAACGGGATTTATCTGGCGCTCTTTGTGCTAAGCCTGCTTTCGGTAGCGCGGGTGCTTCCGTGGGAGCTGATGCTCGCCGTGGTGCTCATTGTGCTCATTTTTACGGATCGCGCGGTGTTTTTGCAGGTGGATTACTGTCTGCTGTTTACGTTTATCAGTTTCTTCATCTTCATAGGCAATATGGGGAATATCGAGGCGGTACGGTCTGTCCTGCAAAGTCTTGTGGCGGGCAGGGAACTGGCGGTTGGCATCGGTGCGAGCCAGATCATCAGCAATGTTCCTGCGACACTTCTTCTGGCGGATTTTACGCACGATCTGAAGAATCTTACGATCGGCGTGAATCTGGGCGGACTGGGAACGCTCATCGCTTCGATGGCGAGCCTGATCTCTTATAAGATCTATGCGCACAATTATAATAAGACCAAGGGGCGGTATCTCCTGTGGTTTACGATCGCAAACGTACTGTTTCTGGCAGTACTCGTGCTGGTCTATGTTTTTATCTCATAGGAAGTGGCAGTAGCACAGATGGGAGAATCCGGCAGAAGAGCGGATGGAGAATACGACAGAAGAGCGGATGGAGAATACGACAGAAACCCGGATGGGAGGAACGGATATGAGTGATAAAAAAATGAATGCGGAAAGTCTGCGGGGAACGGTCCGCGTACTGTTATCGGCAGTCTGTTTCAGCACCGGAGGCGTTTTAATCAAGTCGATTCCGTGGTCGTCGGTGACGATCCAGGGAGCGCGCAGTATCTTCTCGGCGCTGGTTGTGGGATGTTACATGCTTCTGCGCCGCCAGAAGTTCGTGTGGAATAAGACGGTACTCTTCGGCGCGGTGTGCAATACGGTGATGGCGTTTGCCTTTGTGGCGGCGACCAAGCTCACGACAGCCGCCAACGCGATTGTGCTGCAGTTCACGGAGCCGGTGTTTGTCATTCTTCTGATGTGGCTGATCTTTCACAAAAAGCCGGGGCGGGATGCGGTGTTTGCCTGCGCGGGAGTCTTTGCCGGGATTTTCTGCTTCTTTTATACGTCGCTGGATGCCGGAGCCATGGCGGGGAATCTGCTCGCGATTCTCTCGGGTCTTGCCTATGCGCTTGTGATGATGCAGAAAAAATTCCGCGGAGCGGACTTTGAATCGTCGCTTCTGGTGTCCTGCGCGCTGAGCGCGGCGATCGGAATCCCGTTTTACGGGCAGGAGAACGAGATGTCACTGCATATCTGGTTCTTCGTGCTGCTGCTCGGCGTGGTGCAGTTCGGTCTGTCCTATGTGTTCCTGTCGCGGGGACTGGATGCGGTCTCTCCGGTCACGGCGTCGCTGACCTCGACGATCGAGCCCATCTTAAATCCGATTCTGGTGGCTGTCTTTTATGGGGAGACAATCGGTGCAACTGCTGTCATCGGCGCCCTGCTGGTGGTCGGTTCGGCGACGGTCTACAATGTAAGGCAGGCAAAAAACGCTGCCTGAATCCGTACAAAAAGGCTGGAAGAAGTCATACAAAAGGTACAAAAAAGACAAAAATATATGAGCAGCCGGTAAAATATTTGTTAAAAAAGGAAATTGCTGAACAAAAAGTGTCATGCTATAATAACTTCTAAATTCAGATATCAGATGACATGTGCAAGGGAGCACCGCGGTAGCGGCTGCTCTCTTTTTTTTATGTAATTAGGAAACTTCGTTCCTGTTACATAAAAAAGCTTCGCGGGGATGCGCACTGCGGCGGAGACGAAAGATGTCGCAAGAGCGACCCGACGCAGGCGGAGAATCCTGCAGGCAGGATTCTTATTTATTCCATAGGAAATACCAGATTGCACTAAGATGTGAAAGCCGGGCTGCCGCAGATAAAAAACCACCGCGCAATTATATGGTGAGCGGCAGACACAGACAAAAAAGAACAGTTTTTGGAGGAGGAGAAGAATGCAGACGGAAGAGATTTTAAGTGCCGGAATTGATATTGGAACGTCGACGACGCAGCTTGTGTTCAGCAGGATGATTCTCCAGAACACAGGCGGATTTGGCAGAATTCCACAGATCAAGGTGGTGTCAAAGGAGGTCATCTACGAGAGTGAGATTTATTTTACACCGCTGTCATCCCGGGAGGAGATTGACGGGGAGCGCGTGCATGAGATCATAAAGAAGGAATATGAGAAGGCGGGCGTTTGTCCGGCAGATCTTGCAACCGGAGCCGTCATCATCACGGGGGAGACTTCCCGGAAAAGAAATGCCGAGTCGGTAGTACGGGCGATTGCCGATGTAGCGGGAGAGTTCGTCGTGGCGACAGCGGGAGCGGATCTGGAGTCTGTTCTGGCAGGAAAAGGTGCGGGAGCCGCGGATTTGTCCCAAAAGACGGGGAAGCGGGTAGTCAATCTGGATATCGGCGGCGGCACGACAAATATCTGTGTCTTTGAGGACGGAAATATGGTTGATACGGCATGCCTCGACATCGGCGGCAGACTGATCCGCGTGAAGGACGGCAGAGTGATCTACATGGCGCCAAAGCTGCAATGGCTGTGCGGCAGGCTTGAGATTGATCTTGCGGAGGGCGGGACGGCAGAACCGGAAAAGCTGCGCAGACTCACCGCTGCGATGGCGGAACTTCTTGCGGAGGCAGTGCATCTGGCGCCGGAGGCAGCAGAGCTTTCCTACATGCAGACCAACCATCTTCTGGCGGATGGCACGCCGCCCGATATTGTGATGTTCTCCGGTGGGGTGGCGGCATGCTTCGGGGAAGAGGAGGATCTGTTCCGCTATGGGGACATCGGAATCCTTTTGGCGCAGGCGATCCGGAAGAACGAAGCGTTTCGCCGGGTGGCAGTGACGGATGCGCGGGAAACCATGCGGGCGACGGTGATCGGCGCGGGAAACTACAGCATGAACATTTCCGGAAGTACGATTGAGTACACGACGAAACCGTTTCCGTTAAAAAATATTCCGGTGGTGAAGCTTTTGCTGGAGCGTGAGGAAGAGATTGAAAAACTGCCGGAAAACATGCACCGGGCGCTGCTGCTTTATAGGGAGGATCAGGAAAAAGACCGGCAGGTGGCGCTTGCCATGAAGGGGTTAAAGTGCCCTGCTTTCGCACAGGTACAAAGAATTGCAGAACTGATTGCGGATCAGTATGTCAGGGAGTGCGGCATGGGCAGGCATCTGATCCTGGTGCTCGAGGAGGATATCGGAAAAGCAATCGGGCAGGCGCTGCATCACAGACTGAAAGAGAAGTGCAGTGTCATCTGCATCGATGGAATCAGCTGCGGGAGCGGAGATTTTATTGATCTCGGCGAACCGGTTGCATCGGGTAACGTCATTCCCGTGATAGTAAAGACATTGATATTTAATGGTTAGGAGCAGCTTATGATATTAAAGACACGGATGCTGGGGCAGACCTATGAATTTAAGGATGTAAAAGATGTGCTGGCAAAGGCGAGCGAGAAAAAATCGGGAGACGAGCTGGCAGGTGTGGGAGCGGAGAGCGCCTTAGAGCGGATTGCCGCTAAGGAGGTGCTGGCGCAGCTGACCGTGGCGGATTTAACAGAGCATCCCGTGGTGCCCTACGAGGAGGATGCGGTGACGCGGATCATTCAGGATGATATCGATGAAACGGTCTACGGCACGATCAAGGATAGAACGATCCAGGAGATGCGGGAGTGGATTCTCTGTGACGTCACAGACAGCGGGGCGCTGATGCGCGCAAGCCGGGGAATGACCAGCGAAGTGATTGCCGGGATCTCCAAGATCATGAGCAATATGGATCTGATTCTTGCTGGAAGCAAGATCCGGGTGACGGCGACCTGTAATACCACGATCGGCACAGAAAACGTGCTCGCGTCGAGACTGCAGCCCAATCATCCGGTGGATGATGTGGAAGGCGTGGCAGCCAGCACCTTAGAAGGACTCAGCTACGGCATCGGCGACGCTGTCATCGGGCTGAATCCGGCGATTGATACGGTGGACAGCACGCTTGCAATCTGGAAAGTGCTCGGGGACATCCGGGATAAATATGAGATTCCGACACAGACCTGTGTGCTCTCACATGTGACGACACAGATGGAGGCGCTTAGAACTGGGCAGGGAAGCGCCGATCTGTGTTTCCAGTCGATTGCGGGATCGGAGGAGGCGCTCTCGGCGTTTGGCATCAACACCGGGATGCTGTCGGAGGCGGAGATGCTGTTTCGGGAGGAGGGACCGGCAAAGGGACCCAACGTCATGTATTTTGAGACCGGGCAGGGTTCGGAACTGTCGTCCTCGGCGGCGTTCGGCAGCGATCAGCAGACGATGGAATGCAGATGTTACGGTCTGGCACGGCACTATCATCCGTTTCTGGTGAACACGGTGGTAGGTTTCATGGGGCCGGAGTATATCTACGACACCAAGCAGCTCACAAGGGCGGCGCTTGAGGACGTATTCTGCGGGCATCTGCACGGACTGCCGATGGGCTGCGACGTATGTTATACGAACCACATGCCGACCGATCAGAACGACTCGGAGACGATCCTGACACTTCTGGGAACGGCGGGCGTTCACTATGTGATGGGACTGCCGCAGGCGGATGATATTATGCTGATGTATCAGTCCACCAGCTATCACGATGTGGCGAGTATCCGGCAGCTGCTGAAAAAGGAGCCGATACCGGAGTTTAAGGCATGGCTTGAAAAACGGGGCATCTGGGAAAACGGGCATCTCGGCCCGAACGCTGGAGATCCGTCCATATTCTTTAAATAGGAGGAACGGGATTTATGAGTGAAAAAGAGACCGCCTGCCTCCGCGATATTACAGAGACAGACATTATGGAATATATGCAGGTGGAGCACCCGCACAATGAAAAGGAACTCTGGAAGATGAAGCATGCGACGCCCGCGCGGATCGGGATCGGACGGTGCGGCGCACGCTACACGACCGAGGCGCAGCTCCGGTTTCTGGCGGCACATGCGGCGGCAAACGACGCGGTGTTCAATGAAGTGCCGGAGGAAGTGGTAAAGGAGCTTGGCGTTTTTGAGGTGCGGACAAGATGCGCCAATAAAAACGAAATGCTCCTCCGCCCGGACTGGGGCAGGGAGTTTTTGCCGGATGCCAGACAAAAAATTGTGGAAAACTGTGTTCATCATCCGCAGATACAGATCTATTTCGGCGACGGGCTGTGCTCGCCGTCTATCAGGGCGAACATTCCGGATCTGTTTCCAACCATAAAAATGGGTCTGGAGGATAAGGGAATTACCGTCGGGACGCCGTTTTTCGTGCGGTATTGCAGAGTGAATACCGCGCGGACGATCGGACCGCTCCTGGATGCGGAGGTGACCTGCGTGCTCATCGGAGAGCGCCCGGGTCTTCTGACGTCAGAGAGCATGTCGGCATATATCGCCTACCATGCGAGACCGGACATGCTTGAGTCGGAGTATACGGTCGTATCGAATATCAGCAGGCACGGTGTGCCGCCGGTGGAGGCAGCCGCACATATTGCGGATCTGATCGCACAGATCCTGGAAAAGAAAAAAAGCGGTGTAGAATTTTCAAAAGCAGAATAAAGACATGGTTGCGAAGGAGCACAGGCGGGACGTCTGTGCTCTTTTTCTATAGGAGCAGCAAGACAGACAAAGGAGGATACGTTATGGAGAAAAACGAAGGAGGTCAGCTGGTGCGTGCTCTCGGACTGAAAGAGTCGATCAGTATGACGATAGGAACGGTAGTAGGAGTGGGACTGTTTACCTGTGGTTCCTCACAGATTGGATATGTCGGATCGGGGATTATTGTAATTACATTTTTATCCCTGCTCATTTCGATCTGGCCCTGTCTGATCTACGGCGAGATGTCAGCGGCACTTCCGTGTGCCGGAGGTACTTACAATTATGCGAAGCGCGGACTCAACCGGGTCTGGGCGAATCTGGCAGGCTGGCATTACATCATCTCCGTGGTCGGCATCGGCGCGGGCGAGACACTGGCATTTTCCAATTATTTTAAAATTCTGTTCGGAGAACTCGGCATCAATATCGAGGGAGTGGATTCTCGGATCATTGCGATTGTGCTGGTTCTGTTTTTCCTGATCTTGAACTTCCGGGGAATTGAGATGTCTGGAAAAGCGCAGACGGGATTCATTTTCTTCTTCTGGGGCTGTGCCGTGGCATGGTTCTTATATATGATACCGCACATTCACCTGGACTATTTCGGCGGGATCGCCATGGATTCCCTGCCGCCGTTTAAGGAAATGATGTACATTTTCGGACTGGTATGGTGGTGCTATACCGGATTTGAGACCTGTGTATCGATGGGTGCGGAGACGAAATATCCGCAGTATACGCTTCCGAGAGCGTTAAAAGTATCGGTATTCCTTGTATTTGCAGTCAACGCGTTATTCCAGTGGTTTCTTGTCGGACTGGTGCCGCACGAGTTTTACCACATCCTTGCAGTGGCAGACGCACCGTATGCGGAGGGACTCCGGGCTGCCGGACTGGTGGGCTTCCCGATCATTCTGCTCTGCATCGGCATTGCATTCGGCGGCGATCTCTCCACCATCAATCCGGGAATTGCAGCACCGGCGCGCTACATCTACACGATGGCGGAGGACGGTTCCCTGCCGAAGTTCTTGTGCAAGGTACATCCGAAGTATAAGACACCGTATATGGCGGTTCTTGTGGTCGGCATCATCAATATTATCCTGATTGCAACAGGGTCAATCAATTATATCGCGTCGGTATCGCTGATCTCACTCGCAGTATGTTATATGATTGGCTGTCTGGCTTACCTTGGCTTAAAGAAACACTATCCGGATATGAACCGGCCGTACAGGGCGCCGGCAGGAACGGTCGGATGCTATGTCACGATTGCAGCCTACACTATTATTCTGATTTTCGCAGACCGCATAGCGCTTCTGACGGCGGCGGTTGTGACTGTGGCAGCGATTGTCTACTGGGCGCTTTTCACCAGAAAGCATGAGAATAAGATTCCGTCCATTGAGGAGGAGATCGGTATCCTCGAGGAGCCGTCCCCCCAGGAAAAGGCAAAGATGGACAAGGAGTACCGGATCTGGAAAGCCGGCACGATCCTTGTGACGGTGATAGCACTTGGCATTTACATTATTCCGGTCTTATTTTAAAATTTAAGGGATTGGAAAGGAGCACGGTATGAGACTTTATGAGGGTAACATTTTAACCTGTGACAAAGAGAACCGGATTGCACATTATTTGTTGGAGGATCAGGGGAAAATCCTTTACTGCGGGGACGAGCTGCCGGCCGGCTGTGTGGCGGCGGAGCGCGTGTCCACCGGGGAGGGGGCATTGATTCCGCCGTTTGTGGACAGTCATATCCATTTCGCAAGTTACGCGACGTTTCATGCCGGGCTCAATGTCATGAATGCGCAGAGCAATGAGGAGATTCTTCAGATGCTCCGGGAGCATGTGAAGAAAACGAAGGAAAAGCTGGTGATCGGGTTTGGCGCATCGCCGTATTCCGTGTCAGACGGACATCTGGTGCGCAGGGTGCAGCTGGATGAGGTGTGTCCCGACAAACCGCTCTTTCTGGTAAAGTACGACGGTCACGCGTGTGTCGTCAACACGGTGCTGTTAAACGAAGTGCGCGGCAAGGTGCAGCATCTGCGCGGTTTTCATGAGGATACCGGGGAGATGAACCAGGAGGCATTTTTCGCCGTCTCGGATTATATCACAGCTTCGCTCTCTACGGTGCAGCTGGTGGCGCACATGCAGAAGGCGCTGGACGATCTGGCTGCGCGCGGCATCGGCATGATCCATACGGTCAGCGGCGTCGGCTTTGCGAGAGATCTGGACGTCGATCTGGAGCGTTTTTTTGCGCGCGGCATCACAAACGGCATGCAGATGCGCGTGTTTATGCAGACGCTCGATGTGAATAAGGCGGTAAAGCGGAAGCTTCCGAGAATCGGGGGCTGTTTTGAGACAGCGCTTGACGGATGCTTCGGTTCCATGGATGCGGCACTGCTCTCGCCGTATGAAAACACGTCGGACTGCGGCGTACTCTACTATTCGGATGAAAAAGTGACGGAATTCTGTAAGGCGGCAAACCGCGCCGGTCTGCAGATCGAGATGCACGCGATCGGCGATAAGGCGTTTGTGCAGGCGGTGCGTGCCATCAAGGCGGCGCTTGACGATCTGCCCAGAGAAGATCACAGACATACGATCATCCATGCATGTCTGCCGACTGCGGAGGAGATTGCGGTCTGTGAGCGGTATCACATCAATCTGGCAGTGCAGACGGCGTTCATTGACTGGCCGCAGGAGCCGGACAGCTATCTGGAGCAGATCCTCGGAGAGCGTGCGGGCAGGCTGAATCCGATCCGCACATTCTGCGAACACGGACTGATTTTAAGTGCGGGATCGGACGGACCCTGCACAGATCCGGACCCGCTTTTATGGATGTATAAGGCATGCAATCACAGCAATCCGGCAGAATCCATCTCCGTGCAGCAGGCGCTGCGCATGTGTACCTACAACGGATATTACACGACCTTTGATGAGAGGGAGCGCGGAAGTCTGGAAGCGGGAAAAATAGCGGACATGGTGTTGCTGGACCGCAATCCTTACGACATCCCGAAGGAGGAACTGGCTTCCGTCAAAGTGAAGCAGCTCTACCTGCGGGGGCAGGAATATAAAAAAGGAAACGGCGGCGGAGCCGCACAGATTCTGCGCGGAATGATAAAGCGGGGAAAATGCTGACCGGCATTTTTCCCAGTTAGGGTGATCTTACAGATATTTTACATATCCCTTCTAAATTTTACACAACGCACCCGAACAATTTTACAAACCTCCGATATGATAGAAGAAATAAGAAGCTATCATATCGGAGGTTTTTGTATACATGGAAAAACAGACATTGGTATGGGCGCACCGCGGCGCAAGCGGCTACGCGCCTGAAAATACACTGGAGGCATTCCGGAAAGCGGTTGAGATGGGCGCGGACGGCGTGGAGCTGGATGTACAGCTCACAAAGGATGGAGAACTGGTTGTCATCCACGACGAGACGGTTGACCGTACCAGCGACGGCAGCGGCTGGGTCAAAGATTTTACATACGCGAGAATTTCCAGATTTAATTACAACCGGACGCATAAGGAAGGGTACGAGCGGGCGATGATCCCGACGCTTGAGGAAGTCTATGAGCTGTTAAAGCCGACGGGACTTACGATCAATGTGGAATTGAAGACCGGCGTGGTCTTTTATCCGGAGATCGAAGAGCGCGTGCTTGACCTGACCGCCCGCATGGGACTGGAGGAGCGCGTGTGGTACTCGTCGTTTAACCACTACACGGTGCAGCGCATCAAGGAACTGAATCCGCAGGCGAAGACCGGCATGCTCTACTGTGACGGCATTGTCAATCCGGTCAGCTATGGCGCGCTTGTCGTGGGCGCAGACGCCATGCATCCGGCGCTCTACAATCTGCAGTATCCGAATTACATGGAAGACTGTAAGAAGCACGGAAAGCGCGTACACGTCTGGACGGTGAACGAGGAGCAGTACATGCGCATGGTGTGCGAGATGCAGGTGGACGCCATGATTACGAATTATCCGGACGTGGGCAGGCGGATCGCTGCCGAGTATCTGGACGGAACGCTGACACCGGAGCTGGTGCGCGTGATAAAGAAGCAGGGGAAGCAGGGATGATGCCGGAGGATAGAAGCTGTGCGAAAGAGGAGAAGACTGCTTATGCCGTCTGGATGGCGGAGACGGTAGAGCCTTATCTGAAAGAGCACGGCGAGAAGGGCTATCTTAAGATGGAAGATGGCATGTCGATCGCTTACCGGCGCTATTTTCTGCCGGATGCGGGGAAATGTGTTGTGATTTCCCACGGGTTTTGCGAATTCGCGGAAAAATATAACGAAGTCGCATACCGTTTTCTGCAGGCGGGATACTCGGTCTATGTGCCGGAACACCGGGGACACGGGTATTCCGGGCGCGAGGTGGATGACCCGGAACTGGTGCATGTGCAAAGTTATGACTGCTATGCCGCAGATCTCGCGCGGTTTGTGGAGACGGTCGTAAGTCCCGGGGAGGAACACCGGATCGTGTTTGCACATTCGATGGGAGGCGCCATTGCAATCCTTGCACTGGAACGTTATCCGCAGTTGTTTGAGGCGGCAGTCCTCTCCGCGCCGATGTGTGCCATGCAGACCGGAAAATATCCGCGGTTTCTGGCAAAACTGCTGGCGGAGTTCTGCTGTCTGACCGGAAAAGGAAAATGCTTTGCCACACTGGCGGGACAGCAGGGCTTTTCAGAGACGCCGCAGTTTGAGGGGAGCAGCTGCCTTTCAAAAGAGCGTTATGACTATATGTTTCAAAAGCGGCTCTTAGATGAACATTACCGCACCTACGGCGGAAGTTATGCCTGGGTCCGCGCAGGGCTTCGCGCCAGCCGTAAGCTGATGCGGCGGGAGAATCTGGCAAAGATCAAGGTGCCGGTGCTGCTTTTTGCAGCAGGTCGTGACCACATGGTGGATAACGATGCGATCGCGCGGTTTGCGGAGGAGACGGAGCGGACAAAGCTTTTCTTTATGCCGGATTCCAGACATGAGATTTTTAATGCGGATGAGCGGACGCGTGCGAAATATTATGATGAAATATTCCGCTTTATTAAGGAAGAAGAGGTAAAAGATTATGAAAACGAAAATGAGCAGACTCGAAAAATTCTGGGTACTGTATGACGTCGGAAATTCGGCGTTCACACTGCTGGTGTCGACGATTATACCGATCTACTACAAAAACATGGCGTCCGCAAACGGCATCAGCGCATCGGACTCCACCGCATATCTAAGCTACGCCATCTCGATCTCCACGCTGATTGTGGCGGTTTTAGGACCGGTGCTTGGTGCGGTCGCCGACAATAAGAACCGCAAGAAGCCGCTGTTTACATTTTTCATGATGATGGGAGTGCTCGGCTGTGCGGCGCTTGCGATTCCAAGGACCTGGATTCTGTTCCTTGCCATTTTCGTAATTGCAAAAGTCGGATTCTCCGGAAGTCTCATTTTCTACGATTCCATGCTTGTGGATGTCACGACGGATGAGCGGATGGATGAGGTGTCCTCCCAGGGCTATGCGTGGGGATACATCGGAAGCTGCGTGCCGTTTGTGGCGAGCCTCGGTCTGATCCTCGGCGCGGACGCGATCGGCATCTCCGGCACGGTTGCGATGATGATTGCATTTTTTATCAACGCGGCATGGTGGGTGATTGTGACACTTCCGCTGCTGCGGAACTATCAGCAGAAATACTATGTGGAAGCGGGCGGCACCAATGTGCGCGAGATCTTTTCCAGACTCGGCAAAGTCTTTGCGGAGATCCGGGATGACAAAAAGGTGCTGTGGTTTCTGGCAGCGTTTTTCTTCTATATTGATGGCGTGTATACCATCATCGAGATGGCGACTTCCTACGGAAAGGATGTCGGAATCAGCGACACCAGCCTTCTGATGGCGTTGCTTCTCACACAGGTTGTCGCATTCCCGTGCGCGATTCTGTTCGGAAAACTGACCCAGCGCTTTGCATCTTCAAAACTCATTTCGGTATGCATCGGCGCTTACTTTGTGGTTGCAGTTTATGCACTCTGGCTGGATGCGGCGTGGAAATTCTGGATGATGGCAACGTTTGTCGGTGTATTTCAGGGAGCCATCCAGGCGCTCTCCCGTTCCTACTATGCCAAGATCATCCCGAAGGAAAAGTCGACGGAGTATTTCGGCATCTTCGATATTTTTGGAAAAGGAGCTTCCTTTATGGGAACGATGCTGATGGGAATCACCACACAGCTGTTTGATACGTCAAGAGCCGGTGTGGCAGCGATCGCCGCCATGTTTGTTGTGGGATTTATCTGTTTCCAGATGCAGCGCCGGTGCATGGCAGGGGAGACGTCACAGAGCGGTGCGATGGGAGGCGCAGCGGGTTTTGCCAAAGAATGATTCTAAAAAGAAAAAGAAGCGAATAGAAATAAAGGAAAAACAAAACGGAGAACAAAAATTGCCGAATGAGGACCTGTTGAGTGAGAAACTGTTACAGCCGATGGTGCAGCTATCCTATGCCGCTGCCATGGATCTCGTACAGGCACGATTAAGACTGATCAATGCTGACCTGACGGAACAATGCCACCGCCAGGTCATTCGCAATATGTCCTGCCGCATCAAGACGCCGGACAGCGTCACCAAAAAACTCAAAAAGAAAGGGCGGGAAGTCTCTTTTGAGGAGGCGGTGCAGACTCTCAATGACATCGCCGGCATCCGGGTCGTGTGCTTTTTCTGTGACGACATCTACCGGATTGCGGATGCCATCAAGAAGCAGAAGGATTTTCATATTATCAAGGAAAAGGATTATGTGAAAAATCCCAAGAAGAGCGGCTATCAGAGTATTCATGTGATTGCGGGCGTTCCGGTGACGTACAACGACACGGTCACGGAGATCCGGGTAGAGATCCAGATCCGCTCGTTTGCAATGGATTACTGGGCGGAGCTGGACACACAGATGTGTTATAAGAAGGATGCCGGACAGATCGCCAATGTGGAGCGCGAGACGCGCGGCTACTCGGACGTGATCGCAAAGGTGGACAATAAGATGTTAGAGCTGCGCCGGCAGATTGAAATGATGTGACAGGATTTTTACACAGGTTTTACATAAGTGCTCTTCTGCATTTTACATTCCTCCCGTAAAGTAAACCATGTTCTAAGAAACGAGGTAAAAGAAAAAACGGAGAAGAAATTCCGTAAAATTGAATGGAGGATTCAAAATGAAGAAGAAAGTAATGTGTATGTTATTGACAGGTGTTATGGCAGCGGGCATGTTCGCAGGATGCGGCAGCAGTGATACAGCAGACACCACCACAGATGCAGCAGCAACCACAGATGCAGCATCCACCGCAGACGCAGCAGATACCACAAGCGAAGCTGCACCGGCAGAGAATGCAGATTTCGATCATACATCAGCAATCGCCGTATATTCCCGTGAGGATGGTTCCGGCACAAGAGGAGCATTCATCGAGCTGTTCGGTGTGGAAGAAAAAGATGAGAGCGGCGAGAAAGTGGATAACACCACAGAGGAAGCGATCATCACCAACAGCACGGACGTTATGCTCACATCGGTAGCAGGTGACACCTACGCAATCGGTTATGTATCCCTTGGTTCCTTAAACGACACGGTAAAGGCAGTAAAAATTGACGGGGCAGAGGCTACCGTAGAGAACATCAAGAGCGGTACCTACAAGATCGCAAGACCGTTCAACATTGCAACAAAGGGCGAGGTCAGCGAGGCTGCACAGGATTTCATCAACTACATCATGAGCGGTGACGGGCAGAAAGTAATCTCCGACAACGGTTATATCGGAGATGATTCCGCAGCAGCATTCGAGTCCAATGGAGCAGAAGGCAAAGTCGTAGTCGGCGGTTCCTCTTCCGTATCTCCGGTAATGGAGAAACTGATCGAGGCTTACAAGGCAGTCAATGCAAATGTGGAGATCGAGCTTCAGACAAGTGATTCTACCACAGGTATGACCGGCGCAGCAGACGGCACACTTGACATCGGTATGGCTTCCCGCGAGTTAAAGGATTCCGAGACAGAAGAAGGACTTACCGCAACGAAGATCGCCATGGACGGTATCGCAGTGATCGTAAACCAGGAGAACCCGGTAGAGGATCTCTCCTCTGACACCGTAAAGGGTATTTTCACAGGCGGGACAACAACCTGGGATGCAGCAAACTAGGACGGACAGTAGAAATAGCATAGCAGGACGGACCGGGGGAACAGAATGTTCTTCCGGTCCTTTCGTGGAACATACACATTATTTAGGAAAAACCTGTAAATGGAGGTTCTGATGAAAAAAAGAGAGAAGATCATGGAATATGTATTTCTGTTGGCTGCGGTCATCTCCATCGTGGCGGTGGCGCTGATCTGCATATTCCTGTTTGCAAACGGAATTCCGGCAATGAAGAAAATCGGATTTGCGGAATTTCTGACCGGAACCAAGTGGAAGCCGGGAAACAATAAATTCGGTATCTTCCCGATGATACTGGGAAGTATCTACGTCACCGGAGGCGCGCTGATCATCGGTGTGCCGGTCGGTGTACTCACATCTGTTTTTATGGCAAGATTCTGTCCGGAGGGACTGTACAAGTTCCTAAAGCCGGTCGTGAACCTGCTGGCGGGCATTCCGTCCATCGTATACGGATTTTTCGGACTGGTTGTGCTCGTACCGTTCATCCGGGAACATTTTAAGAACAGCAACGGACAGAGTATTCTCTGTGCGTCGATTCTTCTGGGAATCATGATCCTGCCGACCATCATCGGAGCGTCCGAACCGACGATCCGCGCAGTGGAGCAGAGTTATTACGAAGGAGCGCTGGCGCTCGGGGCAACGCATGAGAGAAGTGTCTTTACTGTCGTGGTACCGGCGGCAAAATCCGGTATACTGGCTGCGGTCATCCTCGGCGTCGGACGTGCACTCGGAGAGACGATGGCGGTCATGATGGTCGTGGGCAACCAGCCGCGTGTCCCGAACAGTATTCTGCAGGGCGTCCGCACACTGACGACGAACATTGTCATGGAGATGGGCTATGCGACGGATCTGCACCGGGAGGCGCTGATCGCTACTGGCGTGGTGCTGTTTGCGTTTATTCTGATTATCAATCTGTGCTTCTCGGCAATCAAGCGAAGCGGAAAGGAGTAGGGGATGGAGCAGATAAATCCGATCAACAAAGTAACACTGAAAGATAAAATGAAATCCTATACCAGACATCCGGGCTCTTTGATCCTGCTGCTTCTGGTTCTGACTGCAGCCGCGCTCACGGTGGTGACGCTGCTTTTTCTGGTGGGCTACATTCTCATCAGCGGTATTCCGTACTTAAAGCCGAGCCTGTTTGCGCTACATTATAATTCGGACAACGTGTCCATGCTTCCTGCCATCATCAACACGGTGGAGATGGTCGTGGTCTCACTGCTGTTTTCCGTGCCGTTTGGCGTGGGAGCGGCAATCTACATGATCGAATATGCCAGAAAGGGCAATAAATTCGTGGAGGTTGTCCGCTTGACCGCGGAGACGCTGACCGGTATTCCTTCCATTATCTATGGTCTGTTCGGTATGCTGTTTTTCAACATTGCACTGCACTGGCGTTATTCCATGCTCTCCGGAGCGGCGACGCTTGCCATCATGGTGCTGCCGACAATTATGAGAACCACGGAGGAGGCGCTTTTATGTGTGCCGGATTCCTACAGAGAGGGAAGCTTCGGACTGGGCGCCGGAAAACTGCGGACAATTTTTAAGATTGTGCTTCCGGCAGCAATCCCGGGAATTCTATCCGGTATCATTCTCTCGATTGGACGTATCGTCGGAGAGACCGCAGCGCTCATCTACACGGCGGGTACCGTGACCGGCGTGGCGGGACTCATGGATTCCGGGCGTACGCTCGCCATCCATATGTATGTGCTTTCCAATGAGGGTTTACATAAAAACGAGGCGAATGCGACGGCAGTGGTGCTGCTTGTCATTGTCCTTCTGATAAATGGAGTCTCATCCCTGATCGCGAAGCGGTTTGAGGCAGTGAAAGAATAGCGCACAGCGCGGAAATGAGGAAAACATGGGAGAAAAGTTTAATATATCAAATCTGAATCTGTATTACGGCGATTTCCACGCGCTCAAGGACGTGGATCTGACCATTAACGAAAAAGAAATTACCGCATTTATCGGTCCGTCCGGCTGTGGAAAATCCACCTTTTTAAAATGCTTAAACCGCATGAACGACCTGGTACAGGGATGTAAGATCACAGGACAGGTGCTGCTCGATGGGGAAGACATCTACAGTGGCATGGATGTGAACCTGCTGCGCAAGCGTGTCGGCATGGTATTCCAGAAGCCGAATCCGTTCCCGATGAGCATTTACGACAACATCGCATACGGACCGCGCACGCATGGCATCCGCTCCAAGGCAAAGCTGGATGAGATCGTCGAAAAATCCCTGCGCGATGCGGCGATCTGGGATGAGGTGAAAGACCGGTTGAAAAAGAGTGCGCTCGGAATGTCCGGCGGACAGCAGCAGCGTCTGTGCATCGCGCGTGCGCTGGCGGTCGATCCGGAAGTGATTCTGATGGATGAGCCGACGTCTGCGCTTGACCCGATCTCAACCTCGAAGATCGAGGATCTCGCGGTGGAACTGAAGAAAAAATACACGATCATTATGGTGACGCACAACATGCAGCAGGCAGTGCGTGTGTCCGATAAGACCGTATTCTTCCTGCTCGGCGAGGTCATTGAGAGCGGAGATACGGAAAAATTGTTCTCCGTGCCGCAGGATAAGCGGACAGAGGATTACATTACCGGACGTTTCGGTTGATGAAAGGAGCAAGCAATGAGAAACAGATTTGAGAGACAGCTGTTAGAACTGAACAATGAACTGATCCAGATGGGAAGCATGATTGAGCACGCGATTGAGATGGGGATCTCCGCGCTGGTGCGCCAGGATGTGGAGAAGGCGAAGAAGGCGATCGCCTACGATGAGGAAATTGACGAGCAGGAAAAGACCGTGGAGTCGCTCTGCATGAAGCTGCTGTTGCAGCAGCAGCCGGTCGCAAAGGATCTGCGCCTGATCTCCGCGGCGTTAAAGATGATTACCGATATGGAGCGGATCGGAGATCATGCGGCGGATATTTCCGAGATGACGATTCTGATGTCCGACGCGACATACGAGCGCAGCGCGATCAATATTGATCTGGTGGAAAGCATGGCGAAAGAGACCACCGATATGGTTATCAAATGCGTGGATGCGTTCGTCAACAAGGATCTGGAGCTGGCGCGCACGGTGATAGCGCAGGATGACGTGGTCGATGATCTGTTCGCGGACTTTAAGCAGCAGCTGATCAAAAAGATCAATGAGAACGTCAAAAACGGCGAGCAGGCGACGGATATGCTGATGGTGGCAAAATATTTTGAGCGTATCGGCGATCACGCGACAAACATTGCCGAGTGGGTCATCTATTCGATCACGGGAGAGCACGAGAAGTAGGAAATCGGTCTAAAAACCGTGATTTTACACAGATTTTACATAAAGCTTACCGGAAAATTACCTGAAATTAAAAAATTTTACCGACTCCTTGGATTGTAATTGCAAAACGTCAAAAAATACGTTATAAATGATTATGTATGCGTATGTAAAAAAGATGTAAAGCAATGAGATGCAAAGGAGATTAGAATGGATATTTTTGGAGTACTGTCCCTGATTGGCGGGTTGGCATTATTCTTATACGGAATGCATGTGATGGGTGCCGGACTGGAGAAGATGTCAGGCGGAAGGCTGGAGCGCATCCTGGAGAATCTGACATCGAATCCGTTAAAAGCGGTACTGCTCGGTGCAGGTGTCACAGCGGTCATACAGTCATCTTCCGCGACGACGGTTATGGTCGTCGGATTTGTAAATTCCGGTATTATGAAGCTTTCACAGGCGATCGGAATCATCATGGGTGCCAATATCGGTACGACGATTACCGCATGGCTGCTCAGCTTGACGGGAATTCAGGGAGACAACCTTTTTATAAATATGTTAAAGCCGACATCGTTCTCACCGATTCTGGCTTTGATCGGTATTATTCTGCTGATGTCCGGCAAGAGCGATAAGAAGAAGATCACCGGAGAGATTCTGCTTGGATTCGTTGTGCTGATGTACGGTATGTCGGCGATGAGTGGTGCGGTGGAGCCGCTTGCGGACGTGCCGGAGTTCACGAACCTGCTTACCATGTTCAAGAATCCGGTGCTTGGAGTGCTTGCAGGAGCGCTGCTTACGGCGGTCATCCAGAGTTCTTCCGCTTCTGTCGGTATTTTACAGGCGCTTTCGGTAACCGGCGGATTTACATTTGGCACAGCGATCCCGATTATTCTGGGACAGAACATCGGTACCTGTGTGACGGCAATGCTCTCCGCAATCGGTGCGAACAAGGGTGCAAAGCGTACCGCGTTTGTACATTTATATTTCAACATGATCGGTACGGTTCTTTTCCTGTGCCTGTTTTATCTGGGGAATGCCATTTTCAGCTTCCCGTTTACGAACGACGTCGTAAATGCGGCGGATATTGCGCTGGTTCACAGTATTTTTAATGTATTTACCACTCTGGTTCTGCTTCCGTTTACGAAGGGACTGGAGAAGCTGGCATATCTTACGATTCCGAAGACAGAGGATGAGAAGAAGACAGCAAACGATGCGTTTGTAATCTTGGACGACAGATTCCTCTCGTCCCCGGCATTTGCGATTGAGCAGTGCCGTTCACTGGTAAGCCAGATGGCGGAGATGACAAGAGATGGATTCCTGGAGGCGATGGACGTGCTGGGCGAGTATTCGGAGGAGAAAGCACAGGATGTCATTGACAAGGAGAACCGGGTCGATGTCTATGACGACAAGATCACCGCATATCTGACGAAGCTGAGCAGTGAGAATCTGTCCTACAAGGACAGCCTACAGGTGACGTCGCTGCTGCACTGCATTACGGATTTTGAGCGTATCTCCGATCACTCGATCAATGTGGTGGAGAGCGTACAGCAGATGCGCAAGGAAAATCTGACGTTTTCCAGGAAGGGCGAAGAAGAGATGAATCTCTACGGTGCAGCAATCCGTGACATTCTGACAAGAACCACGGATGCGTTTGTGAACAACGATCAGGCACTGGCACATACGGTGGAGCCGTTAGAGGAAGTAATTGATGAATTAAATAAAGATGTGAAGAAACATCACATGAAGCGGCTGCGCAAGGGCAAATGCAGTATGGAACTGGGACTGCTCCTGTCGGATCTCGCCATGAATTATGAGCGTGTGGCAGACCACTGTTCCAATATTGCCGTGTACATGATGCAGCTGAAGGATACACAGCTGGAGGAGCACAGTTTTACAGAGCAGCTGGATGAGGCGGAGAGCGCAGAGTTCACCAGACTGCTGGATGAGTTCGGAAGCAAGTACGCGCTGTAGTCTGTATCTTCGATCTGGTGTGCACAGGGAGCTGTGGAAGAGAGGAGAACAATGGCAACCATTTATATTGTGGAAGATGACGTCAACATCCGTGAGATTGAGCGCTATGCGCTGAAGAACAGCGGATATGAAGTGGAGGAATTCGAGAGCGGTGAAAGCCTGTTCAAACGGCTGGAGCGGGCGGTTCCGTCCCTTCTGCTGCTAGACATCATGCTTCCGGATGAAGACGGTCTGGAGATTCTGGGAAAGCTCCGGGCGAATAAAAATACGGCAGCCATTCCGGTCATTATGGTCACCGCAAAGACCAGTGAGCTGGACAAGGTCAAGGGACTGGATCTCGGAGCGGATGACTATATCACGAAGCCGTTTGGCGTGATGGAGCTGATCTCCAGAGTAAAAGCGCTGCTGCGCAGGACGCAGAGTGCGGCGGAGGAGACAAAGATCTGCCACGGCGAGATCCGGATGGACAACGACAAGCATGCGGTATTTGTCGGGAATGAGCCGTGTGAGCTGACGTTCAAGGAATACGAATTGTTGAAATATCTTATGATCAATGCGGGGATTGTTCTGTCCAGAGACAAGATCATGGATCAGGTATGGGGCTTTGAGTACGAGGGCGAGAGTCGGACCGTGGATATGCACATCAAGACATTGCGCCAGAAGCTTGGGGCGGCGGGAAGCTGCATCAAGACGATCCGCAATGTGGGATATATGATCGAGTAGACAAAAACCTATGAAGAAAAAATTAAATTCCAAATTTATGTTGATTGCGGCAATCGCCATTCTGGTGACTGCCGTATGTTCTATCGGGCTGTTTTACAGCATTCTGGTACAACAGATTTATGATGACTTAAAGGCAAATGCACATGTGATCTCCCGGCTGGATTTCGAGGATGCGTCGCAGGAAGTGTGCGATCAGCTCTCCGAGGATGGGCTGCGGATCACCCTGATTGCTTCGGAGGGAACCGTGCTTTACGACAGCATGGAGGACGAGACGAAGATGGAGAATCACAGAGGGCGTCCGGAGGTCGAGCGGGCGCTTGCAGTCGGGGAAGGCCGCGGGATGCGCAAATCGACGACTTCCGCGGAGCACACATTCTATTATGCGATGCGCCTCTCAGACGGAAATGTTCTTAGAATCGGAAAAGAGAGCGGCAGCATCTACCATCTGGCATGGAATATGACGATGCTTACGCTGGGTGTGGGATTGTGTGTATTCCTGGTGTGCGCCTTTTTTGCAAAACGCATGACAAAGCGCTTTGTGGAGCCGATCGAAAAGATGGCGGACAACATTGTGCTTGTCGATGAGCGGGAAGTATACGAGGAGATGCGTCCGTTTGTGTCGATGATCAAGCAGCAGCATATGGATATCTTAAACCATGCACAGATGCGGCAGGAATTTACCGCGAACGTATCGCATGAACTCAAGACCCCACTCACGGCGATCTCCGGCTACGCGGAACTGATCGCAAGCGGCATGACCAACGAAAGCGATACCGAGCATTTTGCAAATGAGATTCACCGGAGTGCGGAACGTCTGCAATCTTTGATTAACGACATCATCAAGCTCTCGGAGCTGGACAACAGCGACCTTAAGCTGGAGTTTGAGCCGATCGATCTCTATGCGCTGGCGACGACCTGCATCGATCAGATGCAGATTGCGGCGCAGAAGAACGAAGTCACATTGCTGCAGGAAGGCGAGCCGGTCACGATCAACGGCAACAAGACGCTCATCGAGGAACTACTCTACAATCTGTGCAGCAATGCCGTGCGCTATAATAAGAAGGGTGGCAGTGTGACCGTCATTACGGGCATGAAGAACCAGAGACCGGCACTCACAGTGCGCGACACCGGCATCGGCATCCCGAAGGAGCAGCAGGACCGTGTCTTTGAGCGGTTCTACCGTGTTGACAAGAGCCGTTCCAAGTCGACGGGCGGTACCGGACTCGGGCTTGCGATCGTAAAGCACATCGTCGTGCAGCACGAAGCCCAGATCGAGCTCTCCAGCGAGGAGGGCGTGGGCACCGAGGTGACGGTAATCTTCTAGCCCGCGCGACGCGGCAGAAACCGGGGCGCTTTGGTATATTATGACGGCGGCCGGAGAAATCCGCCGGATTCTGCCGATTGCCGGGAGTCGCGATTCGATCGCAAAACCGGCGGTTTCTAACCATGCTGTTCTCACATCTGCGATCGTCCGTGTCTTTCCAAGCTTTGAACACGCTATGGGGAGTGTTCGCACAGCAAAAGACAATTTTAAAATTTTTGTGCAGTGCTTGGCACACCGGTGAGCAAAATATAAGAAATTGTCGCAATAAGCAAAGATCTCTTTGAAGTGATAAGTAATATTACAGGAATACCAGAGAACAAAAAGTTCCAGAATAAACAGACGGCGGCAAATTCTTTGAAGCAAAATTCGTGTATTTCTTCCATGCCGTGGCTGGCATCCCATTCCGTGTCTTGGCCACGTTTGGACACTCACGGAGTGTGTCCGACAAGCCGCAGACAATGAGCGGACTTTCTGGTGTCCCTAATGGCACCTCTTCACAGACAATATAAAACCGCGCGAACCGAACTCGCCGGCATCTGCTATTGAAAATAGGGCAGATGCCGACTCAGACAGCGGCTTCGCGCGGTTATGTTTTGTTCAGAGGTGCCATAAAGGGACACACACAAAAGTCCTAAAATTGTCTGCTGGCTTGCGGACACAGTCCGTGGAGTGCTCCAAACTTGGAAAGACACGGATCATAACGGATGCCAGCTGCAGCATGGTTAGAAATACCGGATTTTGCGGTCAGAATTTGCCGCCGCATGTTTATTTGGAACTTTTAAGTGTTTATTTCTTATAATATTACTTATCACCGCAAAAGCGGTATATGCTTATCGTGGCAATTTCTTTTTGCGTTGATGCACGGTTTATTTTACAAGAACCTTGACGAATTTTTTCTTGCCGCGTTTTACGACAAGACCGTCAGCACCGAAGGAATCAGCGCTGTAGGTGGTCTTGATATCGGTGACCTTTGCATCGGCAACGCTTACGCCGCCCTGCTCAACGGCACGTCTTGCATCGGAGCGGGATGGAGCAAGCTCTGTCTTCACGAGAAGTGCAAGGATGTCGAGATCGCCGTCTGCAAAGTCAGCAGCCGAAAGCTCTACGGTCGGCATGTGTGCGGAATCTCCGCCGCCTGCAAAGAGTGCATGGGATGCCTCGCGTGCCTTGGTGGCTTCCTCCTCGCCGTGTACCAGCTTGGTCAGCTCGAAAGCTAAGATCTCTTTTGCCTGGTTTAACTGCGCGCCTTCCCAGCTCTCCATCGCGTCGATTTCCTCGAGGGGGAGGAAGGTCAGCATACGGATGCACTTTAAGACGTCGGAGTCAGACACGTTTCTCCAGTACTGGAAGAAATCAAACGGGGAAGTCTTCTCCGGATCAAGCCATACGGCGCCGGACTGTGTCTTGCCCATCTTCTTGCCCTCGGAATTAAGAAGCAGGTTGATCGTCATGGCGTAAGCGTCTTTTCCGAGCTTACGGCGGATCAGCTCTGTACCGCCGAGCATGTTGCTCCACTGGTCGTCGCCGCCGAACTCCATGTTGCAGCCGTATTTCTGGAATAAGGTGTAGAAATCGTAGCTCTGCATGATCATGTAGTTGAACTCAAGGAAGCTTAAGCCTTTTTCCATACGCTGCTTGTAGCACTCAGCGGTCAGCATGCGGTTTACGGAGAAATGAGCGCCGACCTCGCGCAGAACATCAATGTAATTTAAGTCCATCAGCCAGTCTGCGTTGTTGACCATGAGCGCTTTGCCGTCGGAAAAATCAATAAAGCGGCTCATCTGCTTCTTGAAGCAGTCGCAGTTGTGCTGGATGGTCTCCGGTGTCATCATCTGGCGCATGTCGGTACGGCCGGACGGATCACCGATCATGGCAGTACCGCCGCCGATTAAGGCGATCGGCTTGTTGCCTGCCTGCTGGAGGCGCTTCATTAAGCAGAGCGCCATGAAATGTCCGACATGCAGACTGTCTGCAGTCGGGTCAAACCCAATGTAGAAGGTTGCTTTTCCGTTGTTGATCAGTTCTTTGATCTCTTCTTCGTCTGTTACCTGCGCGATTAAGCCGCGGGCAACTAATTCATCGTATAATGTCATGATGTCAGTTCCTTTCTTTGTGGTTGTATTTGTGGTTGTCTTTTTCTGGCGGCGGTACAACAGCCGGACGGAGCCGGATCTTTGCTGCCGCACAAAAAAACCCCCGTCCTTCAAAAAGGACGAGGGTATAAACTCGTGTTACCACCTTTGTTCACAGACCATTCACATGGTCTGCCTCTGCGAGTGTCCGACAACACTCAGGCGCTTGTAACGTGCGCCGCTACGTCACAGCCTACTATCGCATCGCCGCAAAAAGAACGGTCATGCAAATTGGGTGTGAAGCTCGGGGATGTATTCGTAATAAGCTTTCCGTGCACCTCTCATCAGCCGGTTGCTTTCTGTTCGTTCCGCTTATTCTTACTTCTTCCCGTCAAAGCCTGTGTTCTGCTCCGATTAACGCCATTATAGACGCGTCCGCGCGCATTTGTCAACCGGAAAATAAATATTGTGTATAATTGCGGAACTTTTTCCCAATAATACCAGCATAGAAAAAAATAAGAAAAGAGGTAACAACGATGGTATTAAGTGAAAAAGAGACAGCGGCGATCAAGGATCTTCAGACCCAGGAGAAAACCTGCGTGGAGAAGTATTCCAGATACAGCAAGGAGGCAAAGGATCCGGTTCTTGTGAATTTGTTCACCGATCTTCACAAGAAGGAGCAGCAGCATTTTGATTCGCTGGGACAGGTGTTAAACGGTACCGTACCGAACTGCAACTGCAACGACAGCGACGGAAAGAATTATAACCCGACCGCCACCTACTCTCTCGCGGAGTCCGAGGACAAGAAAAACGACTGCTTCCTTGCGACTGACTGTATCGGTACCGAGAAGCTGGTGTCTTCCGAGTATAATACCGACGTGTTTGTGTTTGCAGACCCGGGCGTCCGCAAACTACTCGCAGACATTCAGGTGGAGGAGCAGAATCATGCGGAGATGCTCTATAAGTATAAGACCGTCAACAGTATGTCATAAAGCAGATAAAGTATCATGTATAAGAGAAGTCCCGGTGCAAAGAGTTCCGCACGCGGGGCTTTTTTTATGTAATTAGGAAACTTCGTTCCTATTACATAAAAAAGCTCCAGAATGCAGCAGAATCCCGTCTGCCACCTTGAAATTTGCGCCATGACTCTTTAAAATAGAAGTAACGGATAGAAATACGTTCCAAACAGCGATGTTGAAATCGAGTCAGGAGAAAGGTTGGATTCTGTATATGAGTGAAAAAGCAAACGTATACTTTTCAAAAGAAATCAGCCCGGAGAAGGTATTAGAGATGTATCAGCTTCTCGGGAAGAAGCTGGACGGCAAAGTGGCGATCAAGCTTCACTCCGGTGAGGCGGGGAACCAGAATTTTTTAAAACCGGAATTCTGGAAGCCGGTCATTGATTACGTTGGCGGTACCGTTGTGGAATGCAACACTGCATACGAAGGCGAGCGTAATACAACCGCCAAGCACAAAAAGACGCTGGAGGCACATGGATGGAGCCGGTACTTTAAAGTCGATCTTCTGGATGCGGAGGGACCGGATCTGGAGATTGCGATCCCGAACGGCAAAGTCATTCAGAAGAACTTTGTAGGAAAAGACCTTGCGGATTATGATTCGCTTCTGGTTCTTTCCCATTTCAAGGGACATCCGATGGGAGGATACGGCGGAGCGCTCAAACAGCTTTCGATCGGCATTGCATCTTCCGCCGGCAAGGCATATATTCATGGTGCAGGAAAGCCGGAAGATATCTGGACGGCAGACCACGACTCTTTCCTGGAGTCTATGGCGGATGCGGCATCTTCCGTTGTCGATTACTTTAAGGGGAATGCAGTTTACATCAATGTCATGAAAAATATGTCGGTTGACTGTGACTGCTGTGCAGTGGCGGAGGATCCGTGCATGGAGGATATGGGTATCCTGATTTCGACAGATCCGATTGCAATTGATCAGGCATGCCTTGATCTGGTCTATGCGAGTGACGATCCGGGCAGAGATCATCTGCTCGAGCGAATCGAATCCAGACATGGCGTACACACCATCGAGGCAGCAGCAGCCTTAGGTTTCGGAACCCGCGAGTACGAACTGATCACGGTTGCCTAGACCGGGAATCAGCGAGGTGACGAGGCAGATATGGCTTCATTAAAAAAAGATACCGCATACTATCACCTTCCGGGGCTGTTTGAATTTTATGAATTGTATCGCGTGTTTCTGCCGCTGTTCTATGAGCACAGGGAATATTTTTACGACTGGTGCGACATCGGATCGATCTATGGTGCACCGGCGGACTGTCTCTGGGGCGGAGGCCGCGTCGGGTTCGGAGATCACGACTCCGCGGAGATTCTGGCGTTGCTGCGGGAGTACGGAATTTCTGCCCGGCTGACGTTCAGCAACTCTCTGCTGCGGGAGGAGCATCTCTCGGACCGGAAATGTAATGACCTGTGTGCCCTGTTTGAGGAAGGTGGGGATCAAAGAAACGGTGTGATCGTTCACTCGGATCTGTTGTTAGCGTATTTGAAGCAGCAGTATCCGGGGTTCTACTTTGTCTCCTCGACCACCAAGGTTCTGACGGATTTTGAGGATCTTCGCGGGGAGATCGACCGGGAGGATTTCCGCTATGTCGTGCCGGATTTCCGGCTGAATAAGGCGTTTGCGCAATGGGATACGCTGACCGGATGGCAGAGGGACAAAGTGGAATTTCTTTGCAATGAATGCTGCTGGTTTGGCTGCGGGGACAGGAAGCGCTGTTACGAAGCCGTCAGCCGCAAAAATCTCGGAGAAAGCGGCGCGGAGCATCACTGCGCGGCTCCGGATGCAGAGGGCGGCTATCTGTTTTCCAAAGCGATGGCCAATCCGGGATTTATCGGTACGGACGCCATAAAAAATATCTACCTGCCCATGGGATTTTCCCAGTTCAAGATCGAGGGGCGGGGACTTGGCAGTGCGCTGATTCTGGAGTTCCTGCTCTACTATATGACGAAACCCGGGTATCAGCTGCACGTCAGGGAAAAAATCTATCTGGACAATATGCTGGATCTGTTCTGAGCGGCAGCAATGGGCGGCAGGCGGGAAATGGCACTGTTTTTCAAAAAAACAGTGCTTTTTTTGCGGGAAGATGTTAAGATGATCAGATAAACACACAAGAGATCTTATAGAAGGAAAAGAACTTATGAAGTTAGCAGAATTTAAGGAAAAATATATCGGAGACCGGGCATTTTATAAAAGATATTTATATCTGGCGCTGCCCATGATTGTACAGAATGCGATCACGAATCTTGTCAGCTTTCTGGATAACATCATGGTGGGACAGCTCGGCACGGAGCAGATGTCCGGGGTTGCCATCGTGAACCAGCTCATTTTTGTATACAATCTGGCGATTTTCGGCGCGGTTTCGGCAGCCAGTATTTTCGGGGCGCAGTATTACGGCAAGAGGAATCACAAGGGACATATGTATTCCTTCCGCTTTAAGCTATATGCGGCGTTGCTTGTGACGGGGCTTACCATTCTGCTGTTTCTAACATGCGGGGACAATCTGATCTCGCTTTATCTGACGGATACCGCCGGAGACGGGGCGACGGATGTGGCGCTTGGGTATGGACTGCAGTATCTTGGGATCATGGTAGTGGGACTGGTTCCGTTTGCGGTCAACCAGGCGTATGCGACGAATATCAAGGAGACGGGACAGACGATGGTGCCGATGGTTGCGAGCTTTGTCGCTGTGGGAAGCAATGCGCTGTTAGATTATCTTCTGATCTTCGGAATCGGACCGTTCCCGGAGCTTGGTGTTGCCGGCGCCGCGCTTGCGACGGTGATTGCACGCTACATTGAGGCGTTCATCATTATTGTCTGGGCGCACAGCCATACCGGACAGAACCTGTATTTAAAGGGCGCCTATACCGGATTTGGCATTCCGGGAGAGGAATTGAAGGCGATTATCGTGAAGGGATTTCCGCTGATGCTCAACGAGGTTCTGTGGGCGGCGGGTATGACGGCGGTCACACAGTGCTATTCCGTCCGTGGACTGGAGGTAGTGGCGGGACTGAATATAGCGACGACAATCACAAACCTGTTCAACATCATCTATCTGCAGCTTGGTTCCTGCATCAGTATCGTGGTCGGACAGTATCTGGGCGCCGGCGAGCTGGAAGAAGCAAAGGACGCAGACAACAAGATGATCGTGTTCAGTGTGTTCTGCTGCGTGATCGTGGCAGGTCTTATGCTGGTGGTCGGAGGATTTTTCCCGCAGATCTACAATACAACGGAGGAGATCAAGGCGCTTGCGACAAGCTTCATCGCCGTATCGGCGATGATCATGCCGTTCTGTTCGTTCAGCCATGCGTCGTACTTTACGCTGCGATCGGGCGGAAAAACGATGGTTACGTTCCTGTTTGACTCTGTTTTCACGTGGATCGTTGTCGTGCCGGCCGCGTTTGTACTGGCACGTTTTACAGGACTTGGCATTGTGAGTGTGTACTTTCTGGTGCAGGCGACCGAGCTGATTAAGGTGGTGATCGGATACCGCATGGTGCGGAGTAATGTATGGCTGGTGCAGATGGTGTAGCTGCCCGGGCGGAGAAGAAATCCGCGCAGAAAAGCAGTGAAAAATAACGGGAGCAGGTGAGACAGGATTTATGCCGGATATTATTATTGTAGAAGATAACAGGGAAATAGGTACGCTTTTATGTGATTTCCTCAGAAAAGAAAATTATACGGTCAGCCTTGCAGACACGGGAGAAAAGGCGCTTGATATTTTTGAACGGTACGGTGCTAATCTGCTGGTGCTCGACATCGGTCTGCCGGGAGTGGACGGTTTCTCTGTCTGCGCAAGGATCCGGGAGAACTCGAATACGCACATCCTGATTGCCAGTGCCAGAACGGATAAGGAGAGCACATTAAAGGGGTTGCAGATCGGCGCGGACGACTATATCAGCAAACCCTACGATATTGATATTCTGCTTGCGAAGATCAACGGGATTTTTAAGCGGAAATATGCACTGGATGAAATCGTCTGCGACCATCTGCGGTTAAACAGTGTTACACAGACACTTACGGTCGATGGCATGCCGGTCAATGTCACAGAAAAAGAGTTTCAGCTGTTAAAGCTTTTGATAGAAAACAGGGGAACCACGTTGAAGAAGGAATATCTGTTCAACCGTATCTGGGGCAGCGACAGTGAGTCTGAGATGCAGACGCTTACTGTCCATATCAAATGGCTGCGGGAGAAAATCGAGCAGGATCCGAAAAATCCAAAACATATTATTACGGTCTGGGGGACAGGATACCGGTATGAAGCATTATAAAAAATTGGCGGCGGGGGTTCTTGGCATAGAACTTTTTTTCATCATGGCGGCGAATGTGTTCTATTATATGGCAGCAGTGACCCGGGAACCGCGTATTGAGAGAGCGCAGGAAAAAACAGATACCATCTATAAAATTATTTACACACAAACAGACTACGGAACATGGATTTTCATGGATATCGTCCTGGGAATCATGTTTTTGTTGTCTGTTTTTTTCGTATGTTACGTTGGAGAGAAAGTGATAAGACCGTTTCAGAATATGCAGAATCTGACGGAGGAACTGGCAAAAGGAAACCTTTCTACGCCAATCAAGGCAGAGAAAAGCAGGTTCTTCGGCAGGTTCCTCTGGGGAATGGATATGCTGCGGGATACGTTAGAGAGCAACAGGAAGAAAGAACTGGAGTTGCAAAAAGAGAAAAAGACCCTGGTTTTATCGCTGACGCATGATATCAACACTCCGCTGTCCGCCATCCGCCTGTACACAAGGGCTTTGGCGGAAGGTTTGTATACAGAGGAAGATAAACGTATGGAAGCATATCGGGGAATTGAGAAGAATGTAACAGATATTGAGAAATATGTGAATGAGATTACCGTTGCATCAAGGGAGGATTTCCTTTATCTGACCGTAAATCTGACGGAAGTGTATCTGTCAGATGTGATAGAAGCAATCAGGAAACTTTATATGGATAAATTCGGCAGTCTGCATACGGTATTTGAGATGGAACCCTATACGGACTGTCTGCTAAAAGGTGATGCAGACCGATTGATCGAAGTGATGCAGAATCTTTTGGAGAATGCATTGAAATACGGAGACGGGAAAAGGATTATTGTTTCTTTTTCGGAGGAAGAGGACTGCCGGCTGATTACAGTCACAAATTCCGGCTGTACATTAAAACAGGAGGAACTTGTGAATATATTTGATTTATTTTACCGCGGAAGTAATGTTGAAGCGGCAAATGGTTCCGGGCTTGGACTGTATATCAGCAGACAGCTGATGCATAAGATGGATGGCGAAGTGTATGCAGAGATCAGAGACGATGATTTCTGTGCGACGGTAGTTGTGCGGAAGGCATAACGGCATTTAAGGATTGTTTAATAAATTCTCCTGTAAGATGAGTACATCAAATAAAGGTGAGGAAAACAAGGAGGAAAATCCTCTGCTCACCAGAGGGTTCGCATTTTCCTTCGGAAAACAAGGAGGATTAGATGTTTTTTCGTATTTTGAAGAGAGACTTAAAAAGAAAAAAGGCGATGAATGCCGTTATGCTTTCCTTTATTCTGCTGGCGACAATGTTTGTGGCGAGCGGAATCAGCAATGTCGTTTCTGTCACGAACGGAATCGACTCTTATCTGGATAAGGCGGGCATCGGAGATTATGTTGTAATCTCTATGGGAACGGACAGCGGGGCGGCACTGGATGAGATGCTGCGTACGGAGGAGAAGGTCATAGAATACCGCACGGAGCCGGTCGTCTGGGGCGACAAATCCAATCTCAAGGATGTGGACGGAAAAGAACTGGAGGCTAAGAACTCGGTGGTCTACCAGGCCGTAGAAGACAGCCGGCTCAAATTTTTTGGCAAAAACAATGAGCAGATTACGGAGATTGAACCGGGACATGCCTATGCAACCGGAGATTTTATGGAAAAGAATCATCTGAAGCCGGGCGATCAGATTACCATTACGCATCATAGCGTATCGTTTTCTGTGACGCTGGACGGCATGGCAAAGGATGCGCTGCTCGGATCCAGCATGATGGGAAACAGCCGTTTTCTGTTTAACAAAGCGGAGATTGAGCAGCTGCTTTCCGATGACAGTATCCGCAATGGATATCAGGGACAGATCTGTTACATTGATCTGGCAGATGATACCTCATTGTCCGATATTGCATCCCTGATAGCCGGGGTTCCGGAGATTATGTTTTCCGGAACGCGTTCCATGATAAAAATGTGTTATGTCTTGGATATGATCGTGGCATTCACGATGTTAGTTCTTAGTATCTGTCTGATTCTGGTATCCTTTGTGGTACTGAAATTCTCCATTACATTTACGATTTCGGAGGAATTCCGTGAAATCGGCGTGATGAAGGCAATCGGAATCAGCAGCTTCAAGATTCGCAGTCTGTATCTGGCAAAATATCTGATGCTGGCAGTGGCAGGAGCTGTTGTGGGGTTTTTGCTCAGTATTCCGTTTTCCAATCTGATGCTGCGGTCAGTCAGCAACAACATTGTGCTTGGAGCGGACAATCATTTTGGACTTTCTGTGCTTGGAGCGGTTCTGGTCATTGTTGTGATTCTTCTTTTTGCATTCCGGTGTACCGGCCAGGTGAAGAAGTCTTCCCCTATCGATGCAATCCGCTCCGGTCAGACAGGGGAGCGTTACAAGAAAAAATCGTCTGTCCGGCTGGGGAAAAGTCATGGAAGCACGAGTATGTTTCTGGCAGTCAATGATGTGCTTAGTGCGCCGCGGCGGTATGCAACGATTGTGATTACATTTTTTATCTGTACCCTGTTTGTGCTGGTGTTTGTCAATCTCATCTCAACAATGCGGAGTGACACATGTATCACGACATTCGGATCCCGGAGTGATCTGTATTATACCGATCTGGCGGAAGCGATGAGCAGTATGAATCCGGACGGGTTAGAGCGGGTCGAGAACTATCTCAGGGATACGGAAAATCTGCTGGAAGCGAATGGAATGCCGGCAAAGATGTGTGTGGAGGCGCAGTACAAATATAAGGTGCGTGTGGATGGAAACGATTATTCTATCGTCTGCGAGCAGGGAATTGATGTCGGTGCGTCAGATTATGAATACACGGAAGGTATTGTCCCACAGAGCAGGAACGAGATTGCGATCACACCGACGATTTCAAAACTGACGGGGGCAAAAATGGGAGATACGGTAACAATTGATTTTGGAACCGAAACGCTGGATTGTATCGTAGTGGCATACTTCCAGAGTATGAATCAGCTTGGAGCCGTGATACGGCTTCATGAGGATGCACCGACGGATTTTTCCTATATTGCAAGTCTGATGTCCTATCAGATTAACTTTACCGATCATCCGTCTGCAAAAGAGGTTGAGATCCGCAAGGATAAGATAAAACAGCTTTTTGATAATGATAAGGTAATGAATGCCGCAGAATACTGTGATGACTGTATGGGAGCGGCGTCAACGATCGAATCCGTACAGTATCTTCTGCTTGGGATTACACTCATTGTGGTGCTGCTGGTGTGTATTCTGATGGAACAGTCATTTCTTGCAGATGAGAGAAGCCAGATTGCAATTTTAAAGGCGATTGGCTTTTCAAATAGCAGAGTGATAAGATGGCATGTGATCCGGTTTGGCATAGTCACGCTTGCGGCGGTATTTCTGGCGGGAATCTGTTCTATTCCTGCAACGTATCTGATTGGAAATCCGATTTTTGGCATGATGGGGGCGGTAGAGGTTTCTTATGTCATCAACCCGTGGAAGATTTTCCTGTTGTATCCGGGAATCATTTTCCTTATGACGCTTCTGGCATCGGGAATCACGGCATTGCAGATCCGGACAATTAAGAGCAGCGATACTGCAAATATAGAGTAAAAATAAAATGGAGGAACATCATATGGCAGCATTACTTTGTGCAAAGGATCTTTGCAAAACATATGTAATTGATAAAAGGCAGAATAATGTATTAAAAAATGTAAATCTTGAGGTAAACGAGGGGGAGATGGTGGCGATCATGGGACCGTCCGGCTCCGGAAAATCTACACTTTTGTATGCCATTTCGGGCATGGACCGGGCAACGAGCGGACAGGTGCTCTTTGAGGGGCAGGATCTGACGAAGCTTGGAGAAAAAGATCTGGCAAAGCTCCGTCTGGATGAAATGGGATTCATTTTTCAACAGATGTATATGATGAAGAATCTGACGATTCTGGATAACATCGTGCTCCCGGCAGTGGAAAGCAGGAAATCAAAGGAGAGCAGGGAAGAGAAGCAGGCAAGAGGCGAGCAGCTGATGCGTAAGCTCGGAATTATCGAAATTGCAGATAATGATATGAACGAGGTGTCCGGCGGACAGCTTCAGCGGGCATGTATATGCAGAAGTATGATGAACCGCCCCAGACTGTTGTTTGCGGATGAGCCGACAGGTGCATTGAACCGCACGTCCTCCAATGAGGTTATGGATGAACTTGTGAAGTTAAACGGCGAGGGGACAACGATTGTCATGGTGACGCATGATGCGAAAGTTGCCGCAAAATGCGGCAGAGTCCTCTTTATCGTAGACGGCAATATCAAAGGGGAGTATACCAATTTGAAAAATATTACCGACGAAAAGGAACGGGAAAGAGGACTGAATAACTGGCTGCTGGATCTGGGATGGTAGCAGATTCCTTTTAAAAGTGTGTTACCGCTCCGCCACCAGACCGATTGAAAATCTGGACAAACGATTGACGTTCGACGGTTTTCGGGCGTGGTATCTGGAGCGGGCAGGACTTTTAGGGGAATAGTGTGGAAAGCGGAAATTTTAACAGGAGGTTGAGTTTACATGAAATATGCAGGTATGCCGAGGGGCATGTGGATGATTTGCACAAATCTTTTCAAAGAAATCTCACAGAGGTTTTGAAGTATGATGAAGAGGAAAGCAGGAAAATTACTGCTTTAGCAAAGAAAAAGTACAGAGAACTTATAGAGAGACTTATTGTGACTGCGGCTATAAGAAAAAGTAGACCGTTTATTTAGGGGATTTTTATGATGTCACGATTAAAAAGTGCCTCTGGCACACTGCCTGCGTAGAGAATGGCTGTGCAGAGCTGTGCCGCCTGTTTTGCGATGTTGACGACGTGACATACGCTCCGTAGATTTCTCACAGACTGCATAGTAGAAATAGTGCAATTTTTGCATGATATTATACAAGAAATATATGCAAATATATCGTATTATTGATAATATAGATTATATTAGCATCTAAGGAGCATCTGAGGAGAAAATATGGCAGCTGAAAGAAAAACATTGACACAGCTATTTGTGCCGATATGCGTAGAGACTTTATTTTATATGCTTTCAGGTATGGTCGATACACTTATGCTATCATCTGTAAGTGACCAGGCTGTGGGAGCTGTTGGAACAGCAAATACATATATAGGCGTTTTTATCATCATGTTCGGCGTAATATCGTCAGGTATGGTAGCGGTTATGTCACAAAATATCGGAGCGGGAAGACCTGGAGTTGCATATCAGGCCAGACAGCTTGGACTGATGTTTAATGCAGTGATGGGCATCCTGATGTCTGTTATTCTTGCTGTTTTTTCTGGTGGAATACTTAGAATAGTAAGTATTGCCCCGGCTTTGTTTGAACCGGCGGAAACATATCTTAAAATTGTTGGAGGCGCATGTTTTTTAAATGCACTGATTCCTATTTATTCCAGTTATCTGAGAGTGTTTGGATATACAAAGCACTCACTGATAGGAACGGTTGTTGGAAATCTCATTAATATAATACTTAATTCGGTATTTTTGTTTGTGTTTAACTGGGGAGTAATGGGAGTTGCCGCTGCCACAGTTATTTCAAGGGTTGTAAATCTACTGATTGTAGCAGGCATGGGCGCGGTACTTATAAAAGCAAAGCAGAGCCCGGAGCGAATTCCGTCCCGGAAGATACTTGCGCAGATCGTTAAGATAGGTTTTCCTTCTGCATTAGAAACAGCGCTTTATAATGTGGCAATGACACTGATAGTACGATTTATGAATCAGATGGATGCGGACGGAATGAATGTTACAGCACGTTCGTATACTATGCAGATAGCAAATTTCTCGTACTGTATAGGAGCTGCACTTGCACAGGCCAATGCTATTATGACTGGCTGGAGAATTGGGGCAAAGGAGTTTGAAGAATGTGACAGGGGTACGCGGAAAGCTGTGATATATGGTCTTATAACAGCAACGTGCTTCTCTGCGGCATTTGCAATGTCCGGACATTTTATCATTCATATATTTACGGATGACACACAAATGATAAATCTTGTGGTAAAGCTGTTGATAGTAGATATATTTCTTGAATTTGGAAGGGTGACAAATCTTGTATATGGACAGGCGTTAAAAACCAGTGGAGATGCAATTTTCCCGGTTATTATGGGTGCGATATTTATGTATCTGTTTGCAGTTGGCGGAACGTATTTTCTTGGAATACATATGGGACTTCAGGCTGTAGGAGCATATATTGCCATGGCAGCGGATGAGTGTGCGAGAGCTGTTGGAATGGTGTTTAGATGGAAAAGTGGAAAATGGAAAAGTAAGAGTCTTGTAGAACTGTAGGAGAGAATATGTACTTTGAATTGAAGGAAAACAAACCACATGGCACAAAGGACGATCCATTTAGCACATATCATATAGAGAATGCGGGGCGCTCATTTCAGATACCGGTACATTGGCATGATGAATTTGAAATTATATATGTAAGAAGCGGTTTTCTGACGGTAAGTATATCAGGAGAGAGCTATATTGGAAAAACAGGGGATGCGTTTGTGGTGTCGCCGGGCAATCTGCATCTTATGGGATCACAGACAGGTACTGTGGATTATTATACCTTCCTATTTCCGTTAAAGTATATATCTTTTCGTACAGATGACATGTTAGATGAAAAATTGCTTGAACCATTAAATAGCGGTCACTTGATGATATGTCCAAGAGTAAAGGATACAGCAAAAGAACTGTGTGAACAGCTGATTGAGATATATGAGGCAAAAAACGATGAAAGTGAGTCAAAAATAACGACACAGGTCAGGACAAAAATAATTCTTTTACAATTTATTCTTGAAATGTGGAAGAAAGGATTTGTAATAGAAAATGATACAAGTGGCAGAAATACAGTAGAAAAAGAGATGGTTTCCTATATACAGCAGAATTTTACAGGAAAGATATCGCTGAGGGAATTTGGGGAACAGTTTCATCTCTCGGAAAAATATATATCGAGGTATTTTAAGGAACATTTTCATATTACACTGTCACAATATGTAACATACCTGCGGTTGGAGCATGCAAAGCAGCTGTTACAGGACACCGATATCCCGGTTACGGATGTAGCCATGCAGAGCGGCTATCAGAATGTAAGCTATTTTATCAGAAGTTTCCAGAAGGCATATGCGGTATCACCGCTGAAATATAGAAAAAATAATTATAGTAGATAAATTGATACAGGAAGCGCAGCAGAGTTTCTATGATGCCACGATTATTGATAAATATACGATCGGGTGCAAGAATAGCAGCCGATCCGGCGGCTATAGGAAGGACAGGTAAGGTGGGAGTCGAAAAAATAAAGATACTTTTTTCCATATAACGTTTAAAATAGCTTGATTCCATCCCCAAAACAACATATCATGTACATAAAAGCAATCGTGAAGAGGACAGGAAAATATGAGCGCAGAAATGATAAATAACCATAAAAAAGTGGTGTTTCTGGATGTGGACGGCACGATGGTCAATGACCGGGGAGAGATACCGGAATCTACCAAAGAGGCGGTCCGCAGGGCGAAGGCGAACGGTCACAAGATGGTCGTCTGTACGGGAAGAAGCCGTTTCCAGATTTATGATGAGCTGTTGGAACTTGGGTTTTCCGGGATTGTCGGCGCGGCAGGCGTGTTTGTGATCGCCGATGGGAAGGAAATTTATCACGCATATATTGATGAGGAGCACAGGAAGAGCGTTTACGATTATCTGGAGGGCAACGGATTCCTGTTTTGCTATCAGGCGGACGACGGTGTGGTGTTGAACCGCCGCAGCAGTGAAGGAATCTTAGAGATCTACCGAAAGATGGGGATGAGCGAGGAGCGCCTTGTGCGTCTCACTGGAAACATGCATCTGACGGAAGAGCCTTGGAAGAATCCGAGAAATGAAAAGCTTCTATATTATAATGCGCCGTTTCCGGTGGCGAAGGTACATGCAGATCTGGAGCCTTACTTTGACACGGTGGCGATCAGCCTGGAAGGTATGGGAGAATATGCGGGCGAGATCGGCATCAACGGAATCAATAAGGCAACCGGCATGGAGCGATATCTGAAGGCGGCCGGCATTGCGAGAGAGGATTCCATTGCCGTGGGAGACGGTCCGAATGATCTTCAGATGATGGAATACGCAGGAATCGGTATTGCGATGGGCAACGCGCGAGAAGAAGTCAAGGAACGGGCGGACATGGTTACATCGTCCATCGACGACGATGGAATTTATCGGGCATTTGAAACATTGGGATTGCTGGCATAGAGGATAGTGCTATGGAAAAAAGAAAGCTGCGGATACTGACAGTCGTTGTATTTGCCGGTGTGCTGATATTTGGCGCACTGCGTCAGAACAGTACGGGAAGAGGAGAACTCGGAGAGATTCAGGTTGCCATGTGGAATTTGGGAAAAGTGGACAATCTGCAGCTTTCCTATGAATATCGCTGGAAGCAGAACGGAAGCGCCGGAGGAGAGACGATGCATGCCTGGGCGGATATGCTGACAGGTGACTGGATAAGCGAACACTACACGACGGATGAGGACGGGACAAGACTCTATTTAAAGCAGTTCTGTGACGGGAGGAATCTGTATCATTACATTGACTGGAGTGGTGAGTGGGAGCAGATACTGCCGCAGCAACGGGAGAACACCGTCATTCCTGATTACGAAATGGTGACGGATCTGGGTTACGACGGGACAGATGTGGAAGACCTGGAGCGTGTCACAGAGGACGGGGCTGTGGAGATTACCTGCTCTTTTACGCAGGAATATTTAGAGGAGGCATGGGAGAATCAGGTGGCACAGGTGGAGAAGTCCTATGCTTTTTATGAAAAAAGCGGAGCGGACGGGGACGCCGTGAAGACGGCGGCGCTATCCGTCCAGCAGCACAAGCAGGCACATTACGAGGATATGACGGCGACCTATGTGATCGATGAGAATCAGATTCTGCGAAGCATGGAATATCAGATTACGCTGATTATGCCGGAGATCACACAGGATCTTTCCGGCAATAAGATGCTTGGAAAAGACCGCAAGATGCAGATTATGGTGACGGCGGAAGTTGACCGCTACAATCAGGGCGGGATTGCCAATAAGGTGCAGCAGTATAAGACGCTGGTGCAGGAATATATGGAGTAGGAGAAAAAGCCGCGCAGGGAGATAATCTACGCGGCTTTCTTTGCTTTATAGAGCGTATTCTACGGTGAAGGGATTGCACTTTACGGGTCGGTGAACTAAGGTGTAGCTATAAAGCTGCAGCTTTACAAAAGCATGACAGGTCCCTCGGAACGGTGGACAGCGACCTGTTCGGAAAATGGAGGAAGTATATGGATCAGACGAGGATCGGAACATTTATCGCAGTATTGAGAAAGGAAAAAGGTCTGACGCAGAAAGAACTGGCAGAACAGATTGGCATCAGTGACAAGACGGTATCCAAGTGGGAGACCGGGAACGGGATGCCGGACATAGCATATCTGTCGCCGCTCTGTGAGGTGCTGGACATCAATGTAAACGAACTTCTGTCGGGTGAGAAGCTTCCTTCCGAAGAATATCTTGGAAAGGCGGAAGAAAATATGAAACATTTAATGCAGGAGAATCAGAATAATAAAAATGCAGGCAGATGGCAGGGGCTGGTGGGAATCGCATTGCTCGCAGTGGCAGTCTTTCTGACATTTGGTTTGTCGCAGGCGAAGATCGGGTGGTATGTGGATTGCCCGTCCATCATCCTTATAGTATGTATCTGTGCGGCGTGCGTGCTTTTCAGTGGCTGCCGGACAAAATATGAGGTGGTTCATTTCTTAAGGAAAACAGTGCTGCCCGCCGGTCTGGTGGTTATGGTCATCATGGTTCCGGCATTACTTCATTCTCTTTCAGATCCAGCTGCCATCGGACCGAATATTGCTGTGATGGTACTCACGCTTTTGTATGCGGCGGTGGCATATCTTGTACTTTACGTTGCAGAGACACGTATGGAGCGCAGGAGGAAGCAGAACTAGCGCGCCGTCTCTGCGGCTATGGGAAGAGAGCCCCTGGTGGCTCTCCGTTTCACAGACAATATAAAACCGCGCGAACCGAACTCGCCGGCATCTGCTATTGAAAACAGGGTAGATGCCGACTCAGACATCGGCTTCGCGCGGTTATGTTTTGTTAGACAACAGGTGGCATACGGTAGGCGGAGGCTGGGCAGTTATTGTAATAGCCAGTCAGATATGGTATGGTAAAACAGTCTAACAAATCAGTATCTGTCTATGAATAGCACGGTTAGACTTGTACTTGGGATAGCAATACATTGTCTAGTAATATATCAAACGTATGTATTATGGATTAAACGCCAAAATGCAATAGACATAAGTTAACCATTTATTTCATCTTTGTTATGGGAAATGGTTCTGTAAATTCCAGATTAACGGATGTAATGTAGCAGATTTTCACAACTTGGATATTGCATGCTGCACATCCTTGAATGAATAAAAAATAGAACTGATTTGTTTTCAGAATTTTAGTACCGCTGCCAGCGACAACAAGCGGAAGCTCTCCTGAAAACAAACAGTTCTATTTTTTATATTTCGTTGTCAATATGTTTTCTATTCTAACGCCCCTTTTACTTTTTTGCGGGAAATACACCGCTCCTCCCGATTGGCAAGTGCCTTCACCCTGCCTTCTAACAGAAGTTCTCTTCCTTTTTCATTTCTTGTATACACACAGTCATAGTTTCCAATATACGGATGCATGCATTTTTCAAAACGTTCCGCATCCTCCTTCTTTTTCGCAAAACAATTCGGAATGGCATAGAAACCGTTCAGTCCTTTGTGTCCTTTTCTTTTCACAAGTATGTAGCGCTGGTTGTCGATCACATCAAAAAATTCATTGACGCACTGTGCGAACAACGCTTTATCTCTTCCGCTTCCACCGGACAGATAAATAATATGGTTATCTGGTCCATGCGATTCTGCCACTACTTTGCAGTGCGTTTCTTCCAGAAGCTGCTGCTCCTCTAATGCTTTGCGGATTCCATTTCCAAATGCCTTTAATCTTTTTAGCGGACTGCCCAGCATGAAAATTTTCGGGAAACGTATCATAATTCCAGTCAGTCCGGCAGCAATGAAGAAATAGCAAATTCCGGCTAAATGTCCATTTCTGGACGCTGCCGCAACAACACCTGCCCCAATCGCCCCAATCAGGAGTATAATTCCTGACAGGATCATTGTAAGAATCGCATCCCAGAAAACAACACTTGTAACAAATTTGTCTTTTACCTCTGTCTCATCCACAATATCCATTTTGTCATAGACTGCCAGTGCACTGTTCCAACGGTCTTTTAACGTATCGCGCTGTCCCGACATTTTCAGCATTTGCCTGTTTATCCTGTCAATATTCGTTTTATTAAATGGAGTTTTAATAACTGACAACCGTTTCATTCCATTTTCAATCGTATTTTCTGTGTAATGCAGACCCAGAAAATGTTCCATCCTTCGTTCCAGCATACTGTAATCTTCGCTGATCTGATTGTCATCTGCCTTCAGTACTTCATTCCATGGTCTTAAGCAGACTAAATGCCAGATGTTACTTGTTTTTTCCGGCTGTTCTTTCATCACACGGATGGCACGCCCTCTCATCTGGTTGCTCAACATAAATGAGCCAACAAAGCTTGCAAGGATCAGGGAATTGATACACGGAGAATCCCATCCTTCCCCTAACAGTGATTTTGTGCCGATCAGCACCTGCATATAGCCTTTTGAAAAAACATCGGTTACTGCCCCTGTCAGAAAATGTGCATTTCCAACAGCTGTCACTTTAAGATAATCCGTTTCAGAAAGATTTCCGATCCTGCTGAATGTGACTTTTCCACTCGTTCCAATCGCCTGCTCTAATGCCTCTCTTGCCTCTGCCGGAATGATCACAATCGTCCCACAGAGTACACCAAAACGGATTTGTTTGTTTTTCTTTTCATTTTCACGACGGAGCATTTCAAAAAACGGAAGTACTCCAAGCGAGTTTACGTCGTATTCTGTATTTCCAATGGCTTTTTCATATTCTTTCCGGATGTAATCTGTCAAAACAAGCAGCCTTAAATCCTGACCGGATGCCTCATATTCATGGAACACAATATCACGGATGCTGTTACATTTTCCAAGGGAATTGGTAAGCATTTTTTCCACTGCCGCACTTTTTGTCATGACGACTTTTTTCTTTTCTATCAAACCACTGGATTTTAAATCAGCAATTAACAATTCACGATATGTCTTGTCACACAGGTATGAATCCACATCATCATACAAGAATCCCTGTAACAGACGCTCCATCCATTGCACATTCATGGCCGGTAATTTTTTTGCTCCCAAAAGTCTCTGTAATCTGGACGGAAATGCAACATTTTTGCTCTGTAAATAAATCAACAGTGATGCCAGATATGACGGATTATCCAGCAGCAGATCATCCGAGAGCTGTCCACTGAACCCCTTATGGCTTCTCACATATGTAAGAAACTGTGTATCCTGCATAATTTTTTCTGTCATTGCTTTGCTGCGTTCTTCAAAACGTCTGATTTCCTGCTCTTCCTCTTTTGTCGGATAGTTGAAGTAGACATAATCCTGATGCGGGCAGAGACTTCCCTCTTTTACGAGTTCCGGTATCGTGATCTCTTCATCAATCTCTCCACACATATTCATGTACCGCGTCCACATAGCCGGTGTGGAATCATACG